>Ga0209343_10000722_pt1 | contig 45773 bp, 55 predicted proteins | sample RifCSPlowO2_02_FD_184026 | JGI IMG/M metagenome (GOLD analysis project Ga0209343, IMG submission 184026) | Groundwater microbial communities from Rifle, Colorado - Rifle CSP2_plank lowO2_0.2 (SPAdes) (version 2) | ecosystem: Environmental > Aquatic > Deep subsurface > Groundwater | place...
CACCGCACGCCCATTCTTCGTCGCAAGAATCAACTGCTGAGCGCCACTTGTCAATTTCACCGTCACCAAGCTATCATCCTCTCTCAAGGTAATGGCTATGATCCCTCCCTGCCTCGGCCGCCCATACTCCATCACCGATGTTTTTTTCAAAACGCCTTTCCTCGTCGCCATCACCAAAAACTCATTCTCCTTAAACTCCTTCATCGAAATAACAGCGCTTACCTTCTCACCCTGCCCTAATCTCAATAAATTAACAATCGCTGTCCCCTTCGCATACCTTCCAGCCTCTGGAACCTGATACGCTTTCATCCAATGCACCTTTCCCCTACTCGTGAAAAACAAGACCTGATTCAGGCTTTCAGCAACAACCATGTGCTCAACAAAGTCAGTATCATCCTTGGTCTCAGCGGCAATAATCCCCTTCCCGCCACGCTTCTGCGCCTTGTAGGCCTCCAGAGGAATCCTTTTCACGTAGCCGGCATTCGTCAAGGTAATCACAACCTTCTCATTCTCAACAAGATCCTCATCCTCCAACACCTCCTCATCGCTTTCCACAATCTCAGTCCTTCTCTTATCACCATACTCATTTTTAACGCCAACAAGCTCATCTTTAATAATCCGATACACCCTCTGCTCAGAAGCCAAAATCTCCTTCATCTCAACAATAAAAACCAGCAACTGCTCATGCTCCTCCAAAATCTTCTGCTGCTCCAACGCAGCCAACCTGCTCAACCTCATCTCTAAAATAGCGTTCGTCTGAAGCTCTGAAAGAATATAATTCCTCATTAACTCCCGCCGAGCAGCCTCAACATCCTTACTCCTCTTAATTAACACAACAACAGCATCAATCTCCTTCAACGCGATCAACAACCCCTGAAGAATATGATCCCTCTCCTCAGCCTTTCTTAATTCATATTGCGTTCTTCTCGTAACAACCTCCTTTCTGTGCTTGATAAACTCAGAACAAATATCCCTCAAATTCAATACCCTCGGCTCGCCATCAACCAACGCCAAATTAATAATCCCAAAACTTGTTTGCAACTGCGAATACTTATACAACTGATTCATGACCAACTTTTCATCAAATCCTTTCCTCACCTCAACAATAATCCTCATTCCCTCACGATCAGACTCATCACGAATATCAGAAATACCCTCAATAATCTTTTCTTTCACAAGCGTCGCAATCTGCTCAATCAACAAGGATTTATTCACCTGATACGGAATCTCAGTAATCACAATCCTCCTTTCCTCAATCTCAGCCTTCGCCCTCACTAAGACTTTTCCCCTTCCCGTTCTCAAAGCGCTCCTAATACCGCTCGTACCAACAATCATCCCACCAGTAGGAAAATCCGGACCCCTCACCAGACTAAACAATCGCGCGTCCTCAACCTCAGGATGCTCAATCAACAAAATAATAGCGTCACAAACCTCACTCAAATTATGCGGAGGAATATTCGTCGCCATCCCAACAGCGATACCAGAAGAACCGTTCAACAACAAATTCGGAATCTTCGAAGGCAACACTATCGGCTCCTTCAAACTATTATCAAAATTCGGAGCGAACGCGACTGTCTCTTTCTCGATATCCTCCAAGAGTTCTCCTGCGATCTTACTTAACTTTGCTTCAGTATACCTCTGGGCCGCCGCCCCGAACTCTGTCGAATTATGAACAAAAACCCCACAATCCAATAAAAAATTATGATGTTCCTTTACAGTTAGATCATACACATCCTCTTTATAATTTAAAAACTTAACACTAATAGCGCAGTGGTTGTATTCTTTAGCTAAATAAATCATTTCATTTAGATCTTTAAAATGTTTTATCGCGTTTTCAAATCTTGGAAAACAGTTATTTATTCTATTTTGATTATAAGTTTCCCCATTTACGTTCTTTTCTCCAAGAGATAATATTAGCCTGTTAGTGTAATATAAAATTTTATTTTTAATAATTTTATTCTTATACTCTTGATTTTTCCAATTTATTCTGTGAGCCGTTGCAGCTTTTTGCGCAAGCCTTTTCGGATAAGTAGGATCTATTTTTAATCTTTGAATACTTCTTTCTTTAGTTAAGCTTGTTATTTTTTTTCTAAAATTCTTATCTTCCCACTGTTTTTTTGTTTTGTTTTTTTGTTTTGTTTTATAACTTTCATCTTGCCATGCTTTTTTAGCAATATCACTGTGATGATTATAATTTTCATTTATGAATTTTGAACGATATTCTTTATTATCCCATAACTCTTTGCTCCTTTTTGAAATTAACTTTCTAGCATCAGGATTTTCTTTGTAAAACTTTTTAAGAGTAAGAGACCTTATCTCTCCGACACTCATATTTTCAGAATAATATTCCTTTATCCCCTGTGCTAATTTGTCCTTATATTCTTGACTTTGCATAACCTCTTTCATTTTATTGATTATAGAACTTCTTTTTTCAACATCAGACCACATATTTTTTGACATTTTTGAGATAAATTCCCTTCTCTCAGGATGCTCTTCAAAATTCTTTTTAATTTTTTTAGATAAGTTCTTTTTTAATTCTTGACTTTTCCATATTTCTTTTCTTTTAATCACTTGGTTTTTTATGAATTCTTTATCTTTATTACGCGCAATCGTTCTAATCCTAAGTTGCTCCAGGTGTTCCGGATTATTTCTGTAGAAATTCTTTACTCCTTCAGATTGTTTTTTTCTAAAATCTTCACTTTTCCATAATAGATTTATATGATCATTATGTATCTTTGTATGCTCGTTCCAACTTATTCTTTGTATATTATCTGGATTGTTATTAAACTTGTTAAAATCTTCATGATGCCTTACAGGACCATCTGCGGAATTATAAACTCCTTTATTCAAATTATAGTTATCTGCTATTTCATGAACAAAAACATATTTTTCTTTTTTATTATCCTTTATCATTAAATATTCTTTTAATTCAGTATTACCCCTTATTGGGCTTAATTTAAAATATCCTGGCATTAAACTGTCTTCAGGTGTTAAATCTTTAGCTTCTTTGTATTCTAAATTCTTTAATAAAAATTTATGATCTGGAGTGCATCTAATTTTTTCTCCAGTATCTAATGTCACTTCTACTAATTCCGTTTCTTTTTTCGTCAATCTAGGGTTTGTTGCTTCTCCAATTACAACCTCGCCATCTCTATTTATTGAATATACGTAGAATATTTGATTTCCTTTATAGTTTTCGCAAAGCTCTTTAAAACTTTTTGAAGTCCCATCTAATAATTTAATTTTAGTATCACTGGTAAAACAACCGAAATTACCTTGACCTTGAATTAAAGGATACCTCAGATTAAACTCCTGCGCCATTCTCACCAACGCCTCATAGATCGCAGAATCACCATGAGGGTGGAATTTTCCCAACGCTTCTCCAACAATTCTCGCGCATTTTTTGAACGACTTATTATGCTGCAAACCCATCTCGTGCATCGCAAACAAAATTCTCCTATGAACAGGCTTTAACCCGTCTCTCACATCAGGCAGCGCTCTCCCAACAATAACGGACATAGAATAATCTAAGTACGCCTGCTTCAACTGATCCTCAACAATTACTCTCTGAATCTGATTGTCGTCCGCCATTTATTCAATTCCTTCCTTTCTATAATTGTAAAAAGCTATTGCTCCTTCATAACACCGATGAAGTCTTTGTCGCGAAGGACTAATTCTCTTGCATAAACCCTTAGATTTAGGACGTGTTTCCTCAAAATATCTGTCACACTCTTCAAGTTCTTTTTCTGCACCTTCTAAATCTCTATTTAAAATTAAATGATATAACCTACTTAAACGCGCTTCTAATTTTAGCCTTTCTTTCGTCTCCATTCTTACACATCCAAATTCTTCACAAACTTCGCGTTCGCCATGATAAAATTCTTTCTCGGCTCAACTTCCTCACCCATCAACATCGAAAAAATCCTGTCAGCCTCGACAGCGTCCTCAATCGCCACCTTTTTCAAAAATCTCACCTTCGGATCTAAAGTCGTCTCCCACAACTGCTCAGCGTTCATCTCACCAAGACCTTTATACCTTTGCACGTTCACTCCTTCACCAAGCTCTTGTAATTTCGCAGCAAGTTCAGCGTCGTTATACACATACAAAGAAGTCTTCCCTTTGCTTATCTTGTACAACGGAGGGATCGCCAAATAGATATGGCCATTCTCCACAAGCTGACTCATGTACCTATAAAAAAAAGTTAACAACAAACAAGAGATATGAGCACCATCAACATCCGCATCAGTCATAATAATAATCTTATGATACCTTAACTTCGCAAGAGTAAACTCGTCGCTAATCCCGCACCCAATAGCGGTGATCATCGAAATAACTTCGTTATTCTTAAAAATCTTATCCAACCTCGCCTTTTCCACATTCAAAATTTTTCCTCTCAACGGCAAGACAGCCTGCGTCTTCCTATCTCTTCCATTTAAACATGTGCCTCCAGCGCTGTCGCCTTCCACCAGGAATAATTCGCATTTCGCAGGATCGCGCTCCTGACAATCAGACAGTTTTCCAGGCAATCCTCCGCCGTTCAATGCGCCTTTTCTCCTCGTTAGCTCTCTCGCTTTCCTCGCAGCTTCTCTCGCTTGAAACGCGTTCACACACTTATCTAGAATAACCTTGGCGACACTAGGATTTTCCTCAAAGAAACTTGTCAAATACTCAAACGTCAACGTATCAACAACCCCTTTAATCTCAGAATTCCCAAGCTTCGTCTTTGTCTGGCCCTCAAACTGCGGATTCTGCACTTTCAACGACAAAATACACGTAAGGCCTTCCCTTACATCCTCACCAGAAAGACTCAACTCAGCAATCTTTTTCTTCTTAATATAATTATTCACAACTCTCGTCAACGCAGTACTAAAACCAGTCAGATGCGTTCCACCCTCATGCGTATTGATATTATTCACAAAACTAAACACGTGCTCATTGTAAGAATCGTTCCACTGCATCGCGATCTCAACAACAGCGCCATTGCTCTCCTTATGCAAATAAATAACATCCTTATGCAATACTTGCTTTCCCTCATTCAAATAAGCAACAAACTCCCTAATCCCGCCTTTGAAAAAAAATGTCTTCACCCCATGAGGCTCTGTTCTCTCATCCTCAACAGTCACCTCAACACCAGGATTCAAAAACGCAAGCTCCCTTAACCTATTCGCGATGATATTAAAATCAAATATTGTCTCTGTGAAAATCTTTTCATCAGGCGAAAACGTTACAGCGGTGCCAGTCTCTTCTAAAGGACATTCTGCACCCATTCTTAATTCATACAATGGATTTCCACGCTCATACTCCTGTACAAAGACCTTTCCTTTTTGTCTCACTTCCACTTTCAATCTTTTGCTCAACGCATTTACCACAGAAACACCAACGCCATGCAAGCCCCCAGAAACCTTATACGTGTTTTTGTCAAACTTTCCGCCAGCATGCAACACAGTCAACGCTATTTCCACACCTGACTTCTTTTCCTCAGGGTGGATGTCTGTTGGAATCCCCCTTCCATTGTCAACAACTGTTACCGTATTAGCCTGATGAATCAACACCTTAATCTTATTACAAAAACCAGCCAAGGCCTCGTCGAAACTGTTATCAGTAAGCTCATAAATCAAATGATGCAAGCCTCTGCTGTCCGTGCTCCCCACATACATTGACGGCCTGACTCGAACTGCTTCTAGACCCTTCAAAACCTGAATACTCGCCGCAGTGTAGTCTTTCTTTTCCATCCTAGAACCTCTGAAAAAGGAAGCACTGAACCTATAAAAGAGTTTCTCAGGCTAAAAGTGCATTTAAACGCATCATTAAGGCTTATAAACGGTGTTTTCTTGTTGAAAAATGCCTCTCAATACGGCTTAAAACCCTCAAGATTTAGCGTTAGAAGGGGTGAAAAACAAGTGTTTATTCTCCTAAAAACAAGTTCTAAGAAAGGGCTTCTATGGGTTGAGAATTCTCTAAGATTTTGGAAAATTGTAAGAAAAATAAGTTTTATAACGCTGCTGTTTACTTCTGTTAAAGAAAGCATAGAAGAACTCGACAAGACAACAACCATGAAAACAATCATTTTAGACACCAATTTCTTAATCAACTGCACAAAGTTTCACATCGACCTCTTCTCAGAGCTTGAAAGAATTCTCACCGCCCCCTACAAGATCGCTGTTTTAGAACAAACCCTTCAAGAACTTGAAAAAGTCAACCCGAAAGAACTCTGCCTCATCAAAAAATTCCTGGAAAACATCGAAGTCCTAAAAAAAGAAGGCATGAACGTTGATGACAGCTTAACAGCATTGTCCCATCAAGGAGCCATCATCGCCACCCAAGACAAAGCACTCAAAAAAAGACTCAAAAAACCACTTATCACCATCCGGCAGAAAAAATACTTAACACTCCTTGATTAAAACTACGCTTGATTCACATCAATACCTACAAAAGTCAAGCTCTTTGAACGAGATTGATGAACAAGACCGGCTTCGGGAGTTTTAGGATTTCTTTTATAAGCGCAGGGTGCAGGACAGTGTTAGACGCAACGAAAGAGTTTTTTAATCTTGAGGACCTGTCTTTATAGTCGAGAGGATTTCCGAGCAGGTCTGTAATTGTCCCTCCTGCTTCTTCCAGGATAACCTGCGGCGCGCACGTGTCCCATTTGCTTGCTTTGTAAGAAATATCGATATAAAACTCCGATAATCCTCTTGCGATTTTTATTATTCTCAGCGCTGCGCAGTCTCCTGTCATGTTTTCTTTTACTTGGAGTCTGGCGATTTTGTTGATGGGATGGTCTTTCTCTTCTGAAGGTTTGATAAAAGCGCGAGACTCTTCAATCGTGCAGATCTCGGTTGTTCTTATCGGCCAGACTCTTCCTTCTTTTTGCAAAAACGCCCCCTCTCCTCTCTTGGCAAAATACATCTCTCCCCGCGCAGGAGCATACACCACCCCCAAGACAGGCCTTCCTCTTTTGCACAGCCCAATGTTGACAGCAAAGCCATCTTCTTTCCTCAAGAACGTCTTCGTTCCATCAAGAGGATCCACCATCCAAACCCTGCCTAAAAAGTCAAAAGGAATACTCTTATTCTCTTCAGAAAGAATTTGATCTGCCGGAAACACGCCCGCTAATCTTTCCCGAATCCAATGGTCAGCTTCCCTGTCAGCCTCTGTTACAGGATCATATCTCTCTTTATCTTTAGAAACAGCCTTTACCTCCTTACGATAATATCTCAAAAGAATAGTTCCTGCTTCCTCGGCAATAACAATCACCTTTCTCAATGTTTCATCAGACTTTAAAAGAAGATCTGCTTTGGAAACTTTTCCCGCATGAGCTTTTTCCTCCAAGCTTATCAGCGTTGTTACAATCTCCTGAATGCTCCTGAGCTTCTTCTTGTAGTCTGTCCTTATCCTTTTTATCATAGGATCCCCAGGCTCCACCTCCCTGTCCAACTCAGCAAGCAACTTAAAGAAGAAAGCGCGTTTGTTCTCCATCTCTTGATCAGACAAAACAAGAAGAGAAAGGATCTTCTTACATATCTCAAGAAGAAGCTTGTTTTCAATGATTCTTCCTTTCAGTTCTCCAGAACGAGGCATAAACACAACATAGGCGAAGCGCTGCGCGAATTCTTCCACTCTTTTTATCGCCTTCTCCCGCAAAATCTTAATCCGCCACATACTATATCTTTCTGAAAAACCCATGCCTCTTCCCTCCCTGTTGCCTTATTTAAGCATTCTTGTAACGCTCTCTGTCGCAAGAACAGGTGATGGTTCTTAAGTCGAACGCGGGCGATGGGTAACATGGTTCTTTATAAATAAGCACCCACTAATAAATTCAAAATGAAACCAAGAGAAAAGTTTGATCTAATAACAATAAATCTCCAAAAGATAATCACAGAAGATGAATTAAATTCTAGGGCTTATTTTCTTAAAAATTAACCCTATAACTGCATTTCTTTCATTCCGCTTTCTCTGAAAAACTTTAATCTTTCTTTCAATTCTTCTTCCTTTAAGGAAAAACTTTCCGCTAGTTGTTCTAAGCTCAACCTTCCATTTTGTTGATTTTTATATAAAGCCGCTAGTAACTTTCTAGTCCTTTCATCACTCATAATCTCATAATGCGCCCTCAACGTCTTATACCCATCTGGATTTTCTGGACTTGCATGAATATCCTCCGGAAACAATTCGCTATAAGCAAGAAGCTCATCAGTTCCGCTTAATTGCATTAACATTTTATACAATTTGTTTCCATACTCCGCTCCTTCAATCTTTACCCATTCCATACTTTTATAATCTCCTTAGAACTTTAAATAACTACCGATGCGAAAAGATTACACATACCTTACTATTTATCATACTTCTACGGGAGAACCAATTGCAAAAATAATAGTCAGATTTGAGATTATCAAGAAAATTCCTCAATGGTCAACAGTACAATTAGAAGGCTTCGTTCTTGGAAAATGGATGCCTCTCCTACGTTACGATTATGCTCCAAAAGAAAAACTTCCTGTTCATATCAATAAAGAATACCTCGGCACTGACTATAAAGAAGAATCTCACTGCCATCCTACAAATCTTATTGAAGACGCCTTGAAAAAACTTGGTACTCTTACCGAAACACAAATCCTAGACTTTATCCAAAAGCGCGAAAAAGTCTTTCTCAAAGAAGGAAAATAAACCCGTCAAGATCCTCCAATAAGAACATTCCTTACATTCCCGCAAATTCAAGCAACGAACGCTTCCTCCCACCCTTACCCTCTCTTCAAAATAATCATAACCTTTATAAATAAACCGCTTTTAACGCTTCTTACCAAAATGTTCTACGAAGTTCGCGCAAAAACCCATGTCAGGGTGCCACCTTCAGCACTCAACGACGACACCAAAGAGGCAGTCCTCAAGCAACTCTCAACAAGTTTTGAAGGGTACATCAGCCAAGACGTAGGCTTCGCAATCGCAGTCACAGACATCCTCCACATCGGAGAAGGCATCATCATCCCAGGAGACGGCGCAGCATTCTACGAAACAGAATTCAATATCCTCGCCTACCTGCCAGAAATCCAAGAAGTCGTCTTGGGAAAAATCGCAGACATCACCAACTTCGGGGCGTTCCTCAACTTCGGGCCAGCAGAAGGCATGATCCACGTCTCCCAAACCATGGATGACTACATCAGCTTCAGCAAACAAAAAACCCTCACGGGAAAAGACAGCAAGAAAGTCCTCAAAATCGGAGACAAGTGCAGGGCGCGAATCATCGCCATCAGTTACAAAGACATCAGCAACCCAAAAATCGGACTCACCATGAGACAACCACACTTAGGAAACCTAAAATGGCTCGAAGAAGAACCAGTAAAAAAAATAACTAAAAAAACAAAGAAACAATAATGGCAAAGAAAAAAGCATGCAAAAAATGCAGGACTTTCGTCCGAGGCAACGAATGCCCCACCTGCAAGAGCACAGACTTAACAACAAACTGGAAAGGACGCGTCATCATCTTCAACCCAGAACACTCGGACATCGCTAAAAAAATGGACATCAAAGAAAAAGGAGAATACGCAATCAAAATACGATGAACCTAAAAAAAGAACAAGAACACAAACTTTTAGGAAGAAAAAGTCTTATTTACGAGATAGAACACGCTGGACAGGCAACACCCACCAAGAAAGAGATCAAAGAAACAGTCGCGTCAACAACAGGAACGCCTGCAGAAAAAATCACTATCAAGAGCGTCAAAACAAGATATGGAACAAACACCTCAACAATTCTCGCGCACCTTTATGAAGATGAAGCTGTCATGAGCCTGCTAGAACCAGCAAGAGGCAAAAAACCAGCAAAGACACAATAAAGATGGCAAAGAAAAAAGTCAATCCCCACAAAACCACCGCGATCTGGAAAAAATATAAGCTTGTCAATGGCAAGACTCAACGAGAACGAACCTGCCCAAAATGCGAGCCAGGAACCTTTCTCGCGCTCCACAAAGATAGGATTTATTGCGGGAAATGCGGGTATATGGAAAAGACAGGAAAATAAAATTATTCAAAGACTCTTACTTTAAGACTTGAAATTTTTTTAAAGTCTTTATCCAAGGTAATCAACTTTGCTTGTTCTACATTGCAAATAGAAGCAATAAAAATATCAACCCTATTAATCAGTTTCCCTTTTTCAGAAAGTTCTTTCTCAATCTTAGAAGATTCTCTTGCAGCAAGCACGCCAAAATCGAGGACTTTAATGTTGCTTAAAAACAAGTCAATGATCTCCGCCTCATTTTTGCGCTCACCTTTTTTTAGTTCATAAATACTAAAAACCGTTGTCGCTACTTCTTCTTTAATCTCTTCACTTATTTGTCTCCCTATTTGGGTTCCATGCAAAAGTTCGATGAGTATGGATGTATCAAGAATGAACATCTCTTTTCACAACATCCCGAGAAACTTCTTCCCTGATCTTCTTTATTGCAGAATGAAACTCTTTTATCCTCTCTTCATCACCCTTCAGAACACCAAACCATTCTTTTAAATTCATTTTTTTCTCCTTTCCCACTCTTCTTATGATATCACTAAAACTCTCATCCTTTTTCTTTAATCTCTTTAAGGCCTCATACGCATCATCCATAATCGTAATAGTTTTTACCATATGTTTAAGTGTATGTTTAAACTTATAAACCTTTTGTTGTATTTTTGTAAAAGAATTCTATTTTAGGTTGGTAAACACATTAAAGATGCAGTAAAAATCATAAGCTCTTAACTGATATTTTATAAAATATTAAGGTTTTTTTCTCGGAATCAGCGCTGTTCCTCTTGCATAGAACCGAACATCATACTGTGAATTTTGCACTGCAGATTCATTATAATTTGTTACAACCTCCGCGTCTGGATGGTTTTTTGATATTTGCTCTGCGAAATGTCGAGCCTGCAGATATACTTCTCTTGTCAGTAGGGGTGATATTAGTTTTTCATCCTGCCTTGCTCTTGATTCGGTAGGAGAAACAACAACAAAAACACCCTTTAATTTATAGTCAGAAAGGTTCTTCCCTTCAGACGCGCAATACTCCGCAGCAGAAGCGGTAAGAATCTTTTCCAACGGGAATGTTTTTTCGGCCATATTAAAAGTATAAAAACCCAAGAAGAAGGTTCCGAAGAATCTTCTCCCTGGGAAAAAGAGGTGATATTCATAGGAAGTATAAACTCCTATATAAATCTTTCGTATGCTTCCACTTAAAAATAGTAACAAACTGCTTAAGGCTTAAAAAACACGTCCCTAATGGCCCTATAATCAGTCAAGAGCCTATTAAAAGCCTCCATCTTCTCCACAGGCGAAAGCACAGCCTCTTGCTGCAACAGCCTATTTAAAGCCAAATACGCCTCAACAGCATCAGCATACTCCCCTTCGGCAAGCTTAGCCTCCAACTCCAAAATCCCTTGAAAAATCCCCTGAGGGTGCAGCATCCACAAAGGAGGCTTTGGCTGAGGCAAAGGGCGTAAAAACATATTAGATGTAGGGCCACTTCCAATAACCCTGCCTCTTTCCTGATGGCGCGCCAACGCAAGCTCGGTTGCCAAAACCTTCAACTCGCTCTCTTCATTTACCAAGAGATCAGGCCTTGCTCTTAACAAGCCCTCTTCAACCTCCCTAGCAACAGGTCTTACCAACTGAACTTTCACTCCACCTATATGCGACACCTCACGATGCAACAGCATGGCTTCCTTTTCTAGCAGTTTCAGCTGACGCACCTCATCCTTCCCAAAAAACTTTCTTGGAGCATCATACAACAACTCATTCACTCTCCGAGGAACTGGATGCACCTCTGGAAAAGAAACCTCTGCCCTTAAATGATGATGTCTCATTTTCTCCATCTGCCTCTCAAGCTTCCTCAACTCAGCAAGCTCACGAGCAGAAAATATCCTCTTTACAGCCTCTTGAAACTTCTTTCCATCAAGCTTCCTCAACAACACCTTCTCCTCAGGAAACTTCACCTCGACCCTCTTCGCGCCAGCATGCCTCGCATCCTTTACCTCAGCCTCAATCCTTCTCAACTCAGCAAGCTCAGGAACACGAACGCTCACCTTCCCAGCGCGATACATCTTTTTCACGCCCTTCTTAGGCCGTAATGAGCCTATAAACCTTTGCAAAAAACGTCGAAAACATTTATAAAGCACCATCCATCAAAAACAAGAATGAGCACCCTCAAGAGGATCAGCGCAAAGGGCTTCAAATCCTTCGCGAACAAAACAGAACTTGTCTTCCAAAACGGCTTCAACTGCGTTCTTGGCCCGAATGGCAGCGGGAAATCGAACATCGTAGACAGCATCTGCTTCGTCCTCGGAAAAAGCTCAGCCAAAGACATGAGAGCGGAACGGTCAGCACACCTCATCTACAACGGAGGAAAGAAAAAAAACCCAGCAAAAGAAGCAGAAGTCACCATCGTTTTTGACAACAACGAAGGAAAATTCCCCATCAAAGGCAAAGAAATAGCAGTCACAAGAACAGTCAAACAAAACGGAACAAGCACCTACAAAGTCAACGACCAAACAGTAACAAGACAACAAATCCTCGACGTTTTAAGGGCAGACAGGATTGACCCTGATGGACACAACATTGTATTACAAGGAGACATCATCCACTTCATGGAAATGAAACCCCAAGAACGAAGAATGATCATCGAGGAAATCGCAGGCATCTCAGGATTCGAAGAGAAAAAACAAAAATGCCTCAATGAACTCACAAAAGTAGACAGCCAACTCAACGAGGCGGAAATCATCCTCAAAGAGCGAGAAACAAACTTAAGAGAGCTTAAAAAAGAGCGAGACCAAGCAAGCAGATACAAAGAACTCCAAGAAACCATCAAAGATGAAAAAGCGACCTACCTTCACTTGCATATAAAAACAAAAGAAAGCAACATTTCAGAGATAGAAACAAGAAAAAAAGAGCTCGAAGACAAAATCCAAAAAACAACGCTAGAGATTGAAGAACACAAAAAAGCCATCCACACACTCCAAGAAGAAATCAAAAAAATAAACATAGACATCGAACAAAAAGGAGAGAAAGAACAACTCCTCCTCAGAAAAGAAATCGACAGCCTCAAAGAAGAACACATCAAGGCAAGAACACGAACAGAATCCTGCACCACAGAACTCAGCAAGATCAAAACAAGAAAACAACAATTACAAGAAAACATCACAGAACTTGAAGACAAGATCAAAACCCTCACAGAACAAAAAAAAGAGCTCGAAAACAAAACAACGACGCTCCTCGCAGAAGAAACGACACTCCTCAACAAAATAAAACAATTTAAAGAAAAACACGGCATCGAAACCAACCTCAGCTTGGCACTTGAAGCTTTAGAAAAAGAGGCAGACAACAACATCCATATCTATCAAGAAATACAACTTAAAAAACAAGAACTCATTAAAACCAAGACAAAACTAGAATTCCAACTCAATAACAACGAAGAAAAAACAAACATTTTCAAAGGAACAACAAAAACAAAAGAACTCGAAACCTTGAAAGAAAACAAAAACAAACTCAAAGAAACCACAACAACGCTCACCAGGGCGCTGAACGAAGACAGCTCCCACTCCATCATCTTAACAACAACAAGACAAAAGCTTAACGAGCTCGGTCAAGAACTCGCAAAACTCCAAGCAAGAAACATCAGCTTTTTAGAACGATCACACGCAGACCTCGCAGTCAAAAAAATCCTCGACAGCGGCATCAAAGGCATCCACGGAACAGTCTCCCATCTTGGAAGAGCAGACGCCAAATACTCGCTCGCGCTCGACGTAGCAGCAGGAGCACGCAGCCAAAACATCGTCGTTGACACAGACGCGACAGCCCAACGCTGCATCAACCACCTTAAGGAAAACAAATACGGCATCGCGACCTTCCTGCCCTTAAACAAGATAAAAACCAGAATCATCGAAGACCAAGTCAAAGGCCTCCTCAACGACAAGGCAGTGCACGGGCTCGCAGTCAACCTCATCAAACACAAACCAGAATACAAAAACGTTTTTTCCTATATTTTCGGATCAAGCGTCATTGTGGACAACCTCGAGGCGGCGCGAAGAATCGGCATCGGAAGAGCGCGCATGATCACCCTTGAAGGGGATCTGCTTGAACCGTCAGGAGCCATGATTGGAGGGTACAGAGCAGCAAGGCCCACCTTCAGCTTCAAAGAGACAAACTTGGAAGAAGACATCCAAAAGGCAGAAACTGAAATCATAAAACTCCAAAAACTCATCGATCATACAGAACAAAAAAGAACAGAAAACGACGTTCTCATCACAACACTGCGAGAACAAAGAGCCAACCTCGAAGGGAGCGTCATCACACTCGAAAAAAGCCTCAACCTCGAAGGCCTCGACATGGCCAACCTCCTTGAAGAAAAAAAATCCCTCATCCAAGAGCTCAAAACCAAAGAGCAAGAACTCAACAATCTCGAAAACAAAGAAAAAGGCCTCGCCAAAGAAGCAGAAGCCTTGAAAGCGAAAAAGACAATGCTCAAGGAAAAACTCTCAAGCCCAGAACTCGCGAAAACACTCGAAGACCTCGAAGGACAACGGCTGCCACTTAAAGAACAACTCGTGGAACTCCAAGCCGCCATCAAGAACATTGACATGCACGTTCAGAACATCCTGCTTCCAGAATCAGAAAAAACAAGAAAAATCATCAAACAACACGACGCAGAACATGAAAAATTCAACCAAGAACTCGAAAGCCTGCAAGAAATCATCAAAAAAAGAGCCCAAGAGCTCAAAACCAAAGAGCAAGAAGAATCAAAATTCCATACCAACCTCAAAGACCTCATACTAACAAGAAAAAAAATCGAAGATAAAATCCAAACAAAACAAGCAACCATCTACCGAGAAGAAGAAAAGACAAGCAGCGTTCAACAACGGCTCAACATCATCTCCATCGAACGAGCAAAAGCCATCGCAGAACTTGAGGGTTTACGCAAAGAATCCGAACAATATCTTGGGGCAACAATCAAACGCGGACACACCCTGGAGCAGCTAAAACTCAGCATCCACGACGCGGAAAAAGAACTCGCATCCATCGGCAATGTCAACCTACGAGCACTCGATGTATACGAGCAAATCGCGGAAGAACACAAAAAACTCACAGACAAAACAACAAAACTCCACACAGAAAAAGACGACGTTCTCAAAATGATGCAAGAAATCGAAGGAAAAAAGAAAGATATCTTCATGAAAACTTATAATGTGCTTGTTAAAAACTTCAAAACCATCTTCTCAAGCCTGACCACAAAAGGAGAGGCGCACGTCGAACTCGAAAACCAGGAAAACCCTTTTGATGGAGGCGTTGACATTCAGGTAAGGATTATAGGAGACAAAACCCTCGACATCAAGAGTCTCTCAGGAGGAGAAAAAACCTTAGCTGCACTCTCCTTCATCTTCGCCATCCAAGAATACTCCCCCTCACCCTTCTATCTTATGGACGAGGTAGACGCCGCCCTTGACAAGAAAAACTCAGAACTACTTTCAAAACTCATCCAAAAATACAGCAAAAAAGCGCAATACATCGTTATCACGCACAATGACGCCATGATTGGAGAAGCAGACACCATCTACGGCATAAGCATGCAAGACGGCGTCTCTAAAGTTGTCAGCTTGAAAGTCTAACCTTACTTTACATATCTTCTCATCTCATTAAGAACATCATCAATAGTTTGAAGATCTCTCACAACAACGCTCACGGACAGCTCACCCTCCAAAACAAAGTCAGGATGATATTTCTCTAACCTGTCCTCAAGCTCCACCAACGCACGCTCTTCCATTAACGCTTCTTTTAATGTTTTTCCTTCAGAAGCACGAAAACAGACGCGCGTTCCCACCAACACTTCACGATCTCCTATAGTTGAGAATACGCCATCAACACTCACCACGCGCCCACGATCATCATCGCTATCGTAGATTATTAACGAACGCACTTTCTTTCCTTCATATATCCTTCCAGGAAGATACTCCCTTAAAAGTTGCTCAAAATCAAGAAACTGACGCGCCATTGAAACCCTTCAGCATCGCTTATCCCACTACCCTCTTAGCATTTCACCAACATCATTAAAGAATGCACTTGGTTTCCCTTTCATACCGATGATTAGCGTTACCGGAGGATACTCCATATCAAACTCCTGTTTATACCCCTTTAAATCTTTTTCAATCTCTCACTCTGCAAACAAATTCTCAGTTAGATCATCCATACTTTTCTGATCGGAACTACTCGTCATCATCATCCTCAGAAAAAAAATCTCCAACCTTCTTATGCGCGTCAGTTCTCACAATAATAACTATCAACAACACGAAAATAATAGCGCCGAGAATCCAATACCGATATCTCTCAAAGAAATTTGAAGAACTTCCCTCTTTCGCTCCATTTCCAACAACAGGCTCTGACTCATTCTCAGCTTGCAGCTTCACCTCCTCAACAATCTCAGGGGCAACAAACCATCTCTTCAACAGCGCTTTCAGCCGTGACCAGAACGAGCCCTCACTCGCCTGGGCTCCACCAATCACTGTCGCATCCTCCTTCACATCAGTCAAACGCACCCGCCACGACTTCGCGCCAAGAACAGTGCTGTCTTTCAAACGCGCAGCCACTTGAACATCAAACAATCCTGGACGCGCGCCAGCACCAGGAGCAACATACATATACACTGTCTCAGTCCTTCCAGGATCAACACTCACCACCGCAGGAGCCAAACTCACAAAAGTCGCAGCAGAACCACCAACAACAAGCTCATACTCAGCAGGCTCCAACCCTCTATTCTGCACAGTCACAGGAACCACCACATTTGAATCAAGGTACACCACAAGATCCTCGTACTGGCTTTCCAACAAAGGCTTGTAACACTCCTTCGTGTCAACAGCATTCACCACAAACACCGCGCTGTCAGAAACAGTCACCGCGCTCTCATCAGAGGCGTTTACCTTCAGCACAATATCATATGCGCCAGGCTGCACACTCTGCCCAGGATTTACTCTCAATGAAGCATTCCTCTCTCTTCCAGGACCAAGCTCGACCATTCCAGGAAGATCAGCACTTACCCACGAAGGACCAGTCACCGTCACCAAGTACTTTTTTTCCATAGTACCAGTATTCTTCAACACAACAGGATATGAACGTTCCCTGCCATTATTACACACCGTCACCTCTTTCTCAAGCACCTGAAGAGCAACATCATGACATTTCCTCACTCTTACCGCAACCTCAGCAACCGCCTTTTGGTCACCACGCTGCGGAATCACCTCCACCTTGACTTTAAAATCACCCTCAACTCCAAAGGCAGGAGCCATCATTATATTAAGATTTGTAGACTGACCTGCAAGCAATGTTAAGGTGTTTTTGTCTAACACGACCCATGAAGGGCCACCCAAGCGAAGATCAAACGTGTTTGTCGTTGTTCCAACATTTACCACCTTCAATGGCACAACCTTTGACGTAGCCTCACAAAACTCCTGCGCTGTCTTTTCCTCAACTTCCACCCTAAAATCATAACAAGGCTGCACCTTCAACACAAAATTCAAGGATTCCACGCTCCTCCCAGAACTTCCACTCGCAATAACGCTTACTCCATACTCATTCGCAACAACAGGGGCAACCACATACGCAAAAACTGTCTTCGCCTCGCCAGAAGCAAGGCTCACCACATCATCACTCAAACTCACCCCTTCCTTCAACGGGCCCTCCACACGCACAATAAAATCCTCACGATAAACACCAGCATTTCTCAAACGCGCCTCGAACTTCACCACCTGGCCAGGACACGCGTTCCTCACAGGCTCAGCAGTCCCAAGCGCAGCACCAAAACAATCCTTTACCCTCACACCAAACGAAGAAGTCTTTACCTCTCCAGCACCAGCAGCAACCACCTCAAGATCATAATTTCCAGGAAGAACACCCTGTGTTGGGGTCACATAGGTGTACACTGCCTCTTGCTCTCCAGGACCAAGCACAACGCCAGTAGGAACCGTAGTGGACCAACCGCTCGCACTCCCCTTCCTTGAAAGCGTAAACTGCATCACCTCAGGATTGTCATTCCTCAGACTGCTCACAAACAAGCCAGTATCACGCGGACACAACTCCGCAGACGTTGCACCAGCAGCGTCGAGAGAAAACGCGCCAACACCACTTAAAGAAGAACACACTATCAAGAAAAAAAACAATGCTATAACTTTTATTCCTCGTTTTTCATTACTCAACTCTTTCCCCTCCCTTCTCTCTTTTTTTTAAAAAAAAGCCTTTAGTAGTAGGTTTTTCCCTCTACAGGCTCTTCAGGCTCTTCACCGCCAAGCTTCTTGACCAAGACCACAAGGCCTACGATAACCAAGATGATCAGCAAGACAATGAAAGCGACCTCAAGCACGTTCTTCAGCGTGTCGCTGTCTTCAGCAGCAGCCACGTTCAAGGTTAACGCCTTCTCGCTAACAACGCTTCCTTGGCTGTCTTTCACAGTCACAGTAAAGGTTCTCGCACCAGGCTGTGCTCCCTCATTCGGGCTCACAAATACGTTAAAGTCAACAGTCTTCTCAGCAGCAACAGTTTGCGTCTGAGGATCAACTCTTGTCGTCAAGCCAGCAGTTCCAGCAAGCTCAACCATGAAGGTTTTCGCCTCCGCACCAAGGTTCGCGACGCTCACCTTAAAGACAGCGCCCTTGCCAACCTCAGCACTCTGAGCTGTAGCATCAATATTCACGACTGTCTCAACGCTAGGTGCCGCAGGACTTTGCCTTGCACCTTTCACCATGATCTTTTGCGTGCTCTCTTCTTTTGTATGACCTCTATTATACTCAACAACAGTCTTCACCTCGTACTCTCCTTCCCGAGCATCCTCAGGGATGAGCAAGACAAGATCATTCGTTGACGTAGACGTTCTGCGCGTACCAAAGACGATCTTTTGATCTCTCAAGTCACGCACATCCTCTTCAGTAATCAACATATCAACATACTCGCTCGCAGCCACGCCAAGTGCAGGAATACTTACTGTCACCTTGATGCTCTCTTCAGTTCTCGCACCAAGATTCTCGACACGAACAGAAGCAAACAATGGCTGGCCAGCTCGCACATTTGTAGGAGGATTCAAGATCACATCAAACACACTTACTGCATGCCTGGATTCCTCAACTCTCAGTTTAAATTGGTATCTTTGACTTGTGTCATCATCAAACAACTCCACATTCAAGGTGTAGTTATCAGAGGCATCAATATCCTTAGGAATCTTCAGGACAACACGCTCACTGTCTGAAACGCCATTGAAGACTTCGAAAATGTCACTCTCATCCTCAATCGTTCCAAACTCATAACCCCCAATATACGCCCTAAGCCGAACATCCTCTGTATTTCTCACCCCTCTGAAAAACACCTTCACAGGCAGGTTCTGACCGCGCTCCACATGAATTGTTGGAAACGAAGCAGAAGGAATAATAATCTCATGATCATCAATCTCAACACTTGTTACTTCAAAGCTGTGGCTTGTCGCACCACTTAAACCGCTCAATATTGATGTAACTAATAGCAATATGAATCCAATCATACTAAATTTAACGTTCTTCATTGTGATCCTCCATTAACCCCTCTTCCTTTTTTTTGTTGTCATTTTGTAGTTATGACTTACTTATAAACTTTTCGGTGGTTACATTAACCAACCCTTAACGTCACAAACTCAACAACACGATCACCCTCTTGGTTAGACACCTCGACCCTTCCAAGATACACCCCAGACCTGGTATTTTTCGGAATGACAAACGAAAAATGATTGTTTATCCGCATGTCACCAGCATCAACCCACTGGCTTCCACTCATCAAGGGAACATTCAACCCAGACCACACTGCCTTTATCTGCAGCTGCTCTTCCACAATACCCTCATTCTCCAATTTTAAAAATAAATTCACAAAATCACCAGGAGCATACTTTTCTCTGTATGGAAATAATTTAACACTTCCTACCTTAAAGCTGTGCACATCCACAATCCTGCCAGCAAACTCCCCACGACTAGGCTCATCAACAGAAGGAATTCGCTCAAGAACAACCTCAACAGCAACAGTCGCAGTTCCACTCAAGCCATCATTATCCTCAACACGCAACGTAATAGTATATGTCCCAGGACGAGCGAATCTATGCACCGCAACAAGACCAACAGCTTGATCACCATCCCCAAAATCCCACTTATGACTGACAATAGTTCCATCAGAGTCAGAACTAACACTTGTAAAAGTGAACGGCTCATTAATCTCTCCAACAGTCCTGTCCACCCTAATAGCAGCCACAGGAGGGATCAATCTTTCAGAAGGTGTTACTGTTATTGTTACTTCTTGTGTATCAACACCACCATCGGTATCTCTCACTGCCAAAGAAACAGTTTCAACACCAACACCATTTCCCACGACCCTTAACACGTTTCCAGGAAGCAGCTGCACATTCCTTCCAGCACCGGACCATACCAACGCAGCGTCAACATCCTCAACATCCTCAACAAAATCATTCAAATTAATCCTCGCCTCCGCACCAACCAAAACCCGCTGATTAGGAATAGGCCTTAGCCTTCCCAAGAAGTCACGAGCGCCAATCACTGGAGGATTATTATTAATCGTAATCCTTGTTTGACCAGCAGCATTCTCCTGACCAGAAACAGCATTTATCACGACAATATTCTCACCTAAAACACCATCAGCAAGGCTGATCTGAGGAACAACATAGTAATAATTTCCATTAGGACCACCAATACATCCGATAAACGGCAAACAAACCTGCGCACTTTCACCATTCACTACACGCTGCAAGCTCAACCCGATACCCTCACGGCTCCCAAAGTTCCCGTTAAACTGCTGCAACTGCATCCTCGTTCCAGTCCTTGACTCCACGTAGCCCGCAATCTGAGCGCCAATCACAGGATTGTTCGCACTATCAACCACCTTAAACTTCACAAACATATCCTCTCCTCTCAAGAAAGCACTTCTCACTCTGCTGAAAAAAGAATCCTCAAACGTTCCAATATTTTGTATGATAAGGCCCCTTGGAACTGCGTTCACATTAATATCCACACGGGCAGGAGCACTTGTAGCACCAAGGCTATCAGTAGCAGTCACCGTGATCGTCTTTGTTCCAACGGTCTGATACATCACCGTAGCCTGCACTTGATTTCGCATATCAGGGGGTGTTAGCTCACTGCCCTCACCAGGCGAAACTCTCCACGAAACAATAGGATTTCCCTCAGGATCAACAGCAGTCGCAGTAATCGTTATCGGCGTATTTACAAGAATATTCTGGTTTCGCTGAGGCTGCACAATCGTGACCACAGGAGGCTGATTCTGCGGAGGAGTAACGCCCCTTCCAATCGTCACAGACGCGCTTCCAATATTAATTACACTTCCTCCACTTATAAAAAATACTGTGCATCCTACCACATCACCAACAGTTGACTGCGAAGCAGACAAGGGAATAATATTTCCAGCAGCATCACGCCCATTGATCGGCGCGCCCCTGTTTACTGTCCAACGATACTGATATGACGTCTGACGAGACCCATCCACCACACACCACAAATCATCAGCATCTGTAGGAGTTCCTGGCTCAATCGTCACTCTTGCCGCGCCTAGATCATGAATAATCTGCACTGTCGCGACGCCACGTGAATTAACGATCTGCACACCACCCGCTTGCGTGACAACTACAACCTCACATGAAAAAACATCCCCTGGGCTTGTCAATGTATTAGACAAGGGCACGATCATTCCATTCTGATTACTATTAAAAATTACAGCACCTTGATTGTTTGGCCCGGGATTCCTTCTCCAAAGATACTGCACGTTGGTTGGCTGGGCATTATTCAAAAAACAAGATAGATCATCATTATCCGCAGGAATGCTCGGCTGGATTGTAACCTGATTCTGCTGAGCGAACGCAAGACTAGAAAACAACGATGCCACCAGTAAAAAAAGCGATAACATTGCGAACTTCTTCATGCTTCTCCTCCCCTCTTGAATCCTCCTAAGGATCTCCCAGTATTATATAAAGGTTTCTGTAAGTGTCTATTTTATAGTGGTGACAATAAAAATTCCTTGGATCATCCTTTCCAAGAAAGCATTTGATGAGTGACATCCAAACAAGATACATCAAAATCACTTTCTTTTATTTCCGCTAGCAATCCATCCTTTTCAAAAAGCATTAGGAATGTTTATATAACTAAAAAAAGCGTTCTCATAACCTAAGGGGACGTAGTATAAAGGAGCAATCCGTACACTCTGGTTAGTACGATCGGCTCCAGAACATGGAGCGATGAGGCCCAATGCCAATGACTTACAAAGGCGAAACCGATCAATGGGGGTTCAAATCCCTCCGTCCCCATTTTCTATTTTTAATCCTCTCCCCAGGGATTTGAGCAGAAAGCGAGAAAGTTTTCCATCAGGAAAATTGAATATAATGTGGTTATGTTCTCCGAAGTGAATTTATTTCTAAAAGAAAATAAATGAACAAGAACGAGCATCGAAGATGCGAAGAGTTATGACGGACTGAGCGAAGCGAAGGAGTAATAATTGAATATAATACTTGTTATGCACCCTGAGCGAAGCGAAGGCCGAGTGTTAGCGAGGAGTTAATTTGACCGAAATATTTATAAATATTAATACTACCCTGTAATTATGACAAAAACTTTAGATGAACAACTTAGAGAAAAGGGTTATAGACCTATAGCAACTTTTGATAGGAGTGAATTATTCCAAAGAGTAAATGATGAAATACCTGGTCTTGCTGAAATGGATTATTTTATTCTTCCGGTTGACCTGGCTTTGGGTGAAGAACCTATGGGTAAGGCCTACGAAGGATTACATTATATTTATGCAAGAAAAGGGTCAAATTAATTGTGCATAACGATGTTATGTAACCCGAACTGAAGGTGAGGGCGAGGAGGTTCGAGTAAACGACGAGGGTATGACGCAGGGCAAAGTTATAAATAGTAGTTTATCATCTAGCTTAAACTATGAATAAAGAGAAATACCTTACAGGTTTTACGATTGTTTCCACACTTATCTTTGCTGTTTTAAGTTTGGTAAGATTATTAGATTATACACTCTTTGATACGATTCTTAGAAATTATTTGGTACCTTTATTTTTTCTCGCCGCGCTCTTCGGTTTTGTCGGATGGTATTATATTTTTAAGGCTCTGAGAAAATAACTTTGCCCGAGTAATATCTTACATAACACCACATATACGAACTCTTCCTTGTTTAAGGGTTTAAAGGCTTAAAACCTTCAACTGCTAAACACCAAACTCTCATTTTCCAGCCCTACTCAACAGTGATCCTTCCGGAAGATTTCCGGAAAAACAAGCATTCTCTTCTTAAAACAAGAAGTCTTCACCCCAACAACATGTACATCCTTGAAAACCTCCAACGAGAAATGCACAGAAGAAAGTACAGCTAAAAAACCCTATATCCATTGCATCAGCCAGTTCCTCTTAAAAAACCACAAAGATCCAGAATCTACACAAAAAAAGACCAGCCCTATTCCATCAACCTCTTCAGCTCCTCGATCTCACCAGTAGAAATCGAGCAGCCCCTTAAGCGCAGGCCCCACAACAACGCGTCAACAGTATCACGCCTCGAAGCTCCACTCATCACCACCTCCTTTAACAAGCCTTCCTCAAAAGCGACCATCATCAACTCAGCGCTCCTAATAATCTTTAAGCCCCTCACAAAATCCTGAAAGGACTTCAACAAGGTTTTATCAACAATAACCTTCGCGTGCAACTTGCCCTCAAGAATTCTTCTCACCCTCAAAGGATCCTCCACCAACAAACGCATCGTCCTCTCATCGACGACATACGCAGCAGCGCCAATCTTCACCGCCAGCGCCAAGGCCTCAACCTCACCCTTATTCACCACAACTATCGAAGCGCCACGACAAGAAAAAATCCTATTCACGGAAGCAAGCAAGTTCCCCACCTCCAATGAAGAATGCACCTCAAGCTCACCACCCTCAATCAATTTAGAAACCATCATCGCCTCTAGCTTAAAACGATGAGAACTCAAAGGAACATCCACAAGCTCACGAGCAACAGCAGCAGGAATACAAAAACCACCACCAAACAATTTTTTCAAGCCTTTCAACGTTCCCAACAAATCATTCGTCGCCAAACTAATAACGCTGCTCGAATCAAAAACCAACGACCTCATCTGAACAACTTCCTCGCAATTTTCAACCGCTCCCTCCCAGACAGCGTCACACCCTCAGGCATGTCAGCAATGTAGGTTTTCCCAACATACTCCATCAACTCAAACTCAGAAACACCCAACAAGTCAGCAGTCCTGCCCAGAGAAATCCCATGCTCATGCAACCTTGAAGCTTTTGAAACTTTCGCTTTTTGAAACACATCTTTGACGTACTCACGCAGCTTTTTTTCTGTCCGGGTCAAATGCCTCAGAATGTTTTTCAAGACCTCCTCAAACCCAGCATCATCACGATCCTCCAACTTTTTTACCGCGAGACCCAACAAGTCCGCGCAGGTATCACAAAATTTTACCCACAACTTGAACTGGACATAGCGCTCACGACCATACAACTTCGCCAGCGCGTACATCAGCACAGACACGGAAAGCGAATACTGATCCTGATGAATACTCGCATTATGAATCGTCCTGTCACTCAACGACTTCAACGCTCTCGCGTCCTCGCGACGCGCAGCACGAACAGCGCCAATCAACACCTCAAGAATGTCCCTTCGCACGCGCTCTTCCATCTTCAATGCTCACACTCTCTTCCAGGACAGCCACCGGCAAACTCAGACGGCATCTTTCCAGCGTACAATACTTGCTTCCCTTTACAACCATCCCTAAACACCGTAATCCCCTTACACCTTAATTTGTAGGCTAACAAAAACGCCCTCTCAACATCCCTTACCTTCGCATTTTTAGGAAGGTTAATCGTTTTACTGACAGCATTATCCGTATACTTCTGAAATGCGGCTTGCATTCTGACATGCCACTCAGGGCTAATTTCACGAGCAGTCACAAAAATTTTCTTAAACTTTTTCGGAATCCTCAACCTTTTCACAGAACCAGTCCTCGCAAGCTGAGCCATTAATTTTTCAGAATAAAACTTCTCCTCCCTCGCAATCTTCTCAAACGCAGCATTCACTTCTCTTAGCCTCGTTCCCTCCATCACCTCACGCACAAAAGACAATCCAAAACACGGCTCGATCCCACTACTGCACGAAGCAAGAATGCTCAACGTTCCAGTCGGAGCGATCGTTGTCATCGCAACATTCCTCAACGCCTTGCACTTCTTCCTCCACACGCTCTTTGAAAAATTCGGAAAACTTCCTCGCTTCTTTCCAAGATCTTGAGACGCGGCAAACGCTTCTTTTTGCACAAAAGCCATCACCTTCCCAGCGAGTCTCAACGCCTCACCACTATCATAAGGAACGCCTAAGAGCATCAACACCTCAGCCCAGCCCATCACCCCAAGACCAACACGCCTGTTCGCTTTTGTCACCCCCTCAACCTCTTTCAACGGAAGCTTGTTCGCGTCAACCACATTCTCCAAAAAATGCAATCCTCTCCACACAGTCTTTCTCAATTTATCCCAATCAATCTCCCTCTTCTCAACCATCCTCACAAGATTAATACTTCCTAAGACGCAGGATTCAAAAGGAAGAAGCGGCTGCTCACCGCAAGGATTTGTCGCCTCAATCTCGCTCTCAATAATCTTATTGCACTTATTTATCTCATCCAAAAAGATCAACCCGGGATCACCAGTCAACCACGCAGACTCAACAAGACGAGACCACATTTCACGCGCCTTTATTTTTTTTACAATTAATTTTGTCCTCGGGTTTATCAATGCGTAATCTTTATTTTTTAACACTGCGCCCATAAACTCATTCGTCACACCGACGGAAATGTTAAAATTTTCCAAGACGCCACGCGTCCTCTTCACATCAATAAACTCCTCAATATCGGGATGATCCACCCTCAAGACAGCCATATTCGCGCCACGACGACGACCTCCAGCCTTAATCACCGCCGTTGAAGCGTCAAATATCTTCATAAACGAAACAGGGCCAGACGCGACACCCTTCGAAGAAGAAACACCATCCCCCTTAGGCCTTAGCCTTGAAAATGAAAAACCTGTACCGCCCCCGCCCTGATGAATCAACGCTTGATACTTCAAAGCGTCAAAGATTCCAACCAACGAATCAGGAACAGGCAACACATAACACGCGCTCAATCCCAACTCCTCTTTCACACCAGCGTTCATCAACGTTGGCGAGTTCGGCAAAAACTCAAGACCACTCATCATCTCATAAAACTCCTCCTCGCTTGTTGCAACATCCCCCTTGTACATTTTATCAACAGCAGCAATACTTCTCGCAACTCTCCTAAACATCTGATCAGGCGTTTCAATAATATAGCCATCATCGTCCCTCTTCAAATAACGACGCTGCAATACCTTCAACGCGTTCACAGACAACCGAGACTCAAGCCGCACATGAGGAACCGTTTCCTCCCTTACCTTTCTATGCTTCTCCCTGTACAGCACATACGCGGCGGCAGTCTTTTGCAAGTCTTTGTGAATCAACACCTCTTCAACAGCATCCTGGATTTCTTCAACACTTGGAATGCTCTCACCAAACTTCTTCTGCAAAATCTCAACAACTTTGTCAGCAATAGAATCAGCAAGTTTTCTCTCTCTCACCTTCGTCGCATCCAACGCTTTTTGGACAGCACTGCGAATTTTTTCCCTGCTAAAAAGAACAACAGTCCCATCCCTCTTTCTCACCTTCTTAATCATCAAACAATCCTCTCAAAAAAGAACTTTAAATACCTTTCTGCATGCCCAACAACACAACTCGAAAACCTCTCTCCAAGAATTTATAAACCCCGCATCATTTCTTGGCCCATGCAGCTCTACTTCCCTCACGAAACAATCAGGCCAAGCCAAAAAGAGATGACGGAAAAAATCCTTGATTGCATCACAAAAAAACAACACCTCCTCGTGCACGCTCCCACTGGACTTGGAAAAACCGCGGCCGCATTAAGCTCCGCACTCAGCTACAGCCTCTCAAACCCTCAAAAAAAACTCACCATCTTCTTTGTCACACCCAAACATACCCAACACAAAATAGCAATCGAAACACTAAGAACACTCAAAGAAAGGCATAACCTCAACCTCGAAGTCATAGACTTAATCGGAAAACGCTGGATGTGCATCCAGCCCGGGGTTACAGACATGCCCTCCTCAGACTTCTCAGACTACTGCAAAACCATGATCAAAAACAACGCTTGTCAGTATTACGCCAACCTTGGGCCATCACATCACCCAAGCTTCGAAACAAAACTCACTCTCCAAGACCTCAAAGGAAAAATCCTCCACGTCGAAGAACTCAAAGAAAAAGCGCAAACACAAAAACTCTGCCCGTACGAAATCACGATTCTCCTTGGAAAAAAAGCGCAAATAGTCATCGCAGACTACTTACACCTATTAACCCCAAGCATCAGAACAGACCTCCTTGAAAAACTAGGGAAAAAACTCGATCAAGCAATCATTATCTTCGACGAAGCACACAACTTGCCAGACAAGAGCAGAGAGGTCCTTAGCACGCAACTTTCAACGCTTACCCTTGAACACGCTGCAAAAGAAGCAGCAGGCTTAGGTCATAAAGAAATTGGAGAGGACGTTCTCAAGCTCAAACAAATTCTAGAAAGTTTAGCGCAAACAAAAACCGGCATCACAGAAACAGAAGCCGTCGTCACAAAGGAAGAATTCATCAACCAAATAACCTTCATCAACTACGAAGAACTCACGAACAACATCGCTTTCATCGCCGCACAAACACGAGAACACAAAGAAAAAAGCGCAGCAGGAGCAGTCGCTGAATTCCTGACGGCATGGCCAGGACCAGACCACGCCTTCGTCAGGATCCTCACAAAGGGATTTACCACAAGAGGAAGGGCATTCCTCACCCTAAGCTACAACTGCCTCGACCCCTCCATCCTTCTCAAACCCTTAGCAGAAGAAAGCCATACCATCATCGCCATGTCAGGAACCTTAACCCCTTTGGAAATGTACCAAGACCTCTTCGGCTTTCCCTCAACCATCCAATCCTATCCCAACCCTTTTCCGCAGACAAACAAACTTTCCCTCATCCTCCCAGACACTACCACAAAATACACACTCAGGGACACAGCCATGTTCCAAAGAATAGCCGCACACTGCGCCACCATCACCAACATCATTCCAGGAAACAGCGCCATCTTCTTCCCGAGCTACCACTTGAGAGACGAGATTTACAAACATTTCCAACACCAATGCGAAAAAACAAGCTTCCTCGAACAGGCGCGCATGACAAAACAAGAGAAGACAGACATGCTTGAAAACTTCAAAAAATACAACCATCTCGGAGCAGTCTTACTCGGAGCGAGCAGCGGAAACTTCGGCGAGGGCATTGACTTAAAAGACAACATCCTCAAATGTGTTATCATCGTCGGATTGCCGCTTTCAAAACCTGACATCCAAACACAAGCGCTCATCCACTACTACGACTTCAAATTCAACAAAGGATGGGATTATGGATACAACCTTCCAGCGCTCATCAGATGCTTCCAAAACGCGGGAAGAGCAATTAGATCAGCCACAGACAAAGGCGTTATCATTTACCTTGACGAGCGCTACACATGGCAAACCTACTTCAAGGCCTTTCCAAAAGACGAACAGTTCAAAATCAACAAAGAACCACTCGCAACAATAAAAGAATTCTTCTCACAAAAACAGTAAATTTTATTTTTGGAGGAAGATGCTAAAGGGTTAACTCTCGATAACATAGATAAAACACCTCTCCAATCACCGAGTATCAATATCCGAAAGAACATCATCTTTTGGAAAAAAGTTTCCCGGACTTATTCTTTTCGCTCTCAAAGACTTCTTTGTATTTGTACTCAGAAAGTAAGGATTCACTTTATACTGAAAACCCTTTTCTCCATATTCACTCATAAAATAACACTCTCGCTCCACAACAAGATCAGACTCCTGAACGCAATATACCTCTATCCTTGAAAGGCTGGTCTCACACCTTTCCACAAGCCTCCCTTCCAACGACACCAGCTCACGCCGCTGCGTATCCATCAACTCTTCCAACACCTGACCAGAACATCTCAAAACAGACGCAACCTCGCCACACCTCGCAGCAACTTTTTCCTGAGCCATAGCAAGCTCCCTCACATGATACACCACAATCCCAGCAGCAACCAGCAAACCAGCAACCACAAACCCTCCTTTGTTTACCATACACTCAACTTCTTTTCAGCATTTAAAAAGTTTTTGGTAAGAAATCCAGAAATCTTCCGAAAAAATAATCATAACCTTCTTAAAGAAAAATAACCAAGAAAGAATTTGTGCACCTTAAAAAAACACTTTCCTTAACACTCACAGCGCTCCTTTCCTGCACAACAATACAAACGACCCTTCCTTCTTTTAGACAACAACCAACACAAACACCTCTAATCCTCGAAACAGCAACAACACCTGAAGAAGATGTCAACAACCAAAAAAGCGCAGAAGACTCAGCATGCGCAGCAGCAATAAAACGACTTAGCCACAGCATCAGCACAGAAACCATCAGCAGAGAAACTGACGAAGCAACATTCTCAAAAACAACGGAAGAAGAAAACCCCACTAAGAATATCCTTACTCTTACAAATGATCTTGTTACTCTTACAAATATAATCCTTCACGAAACAAGAAGAGAATCACTTGAATGCAAAATCAACCAAAAACTTTTTTTGGGCATTATCCCAATCAAAAAAACCTATCGATGCACCTGCACAGTCTCCATGCCAGAAAAGGCATACAAAACAGCAGTCGCCCAAGAACTCGAAAACAAAGAACACACCCTCAAAAGAGCAACCATCCCAGGACAACTGCCTTTCTCCATGGACAAATACGAAGTCACGCAACAAGAATACGCGGCCTACAGAAGAGCAACCCAACAAGGAACGTACACCACTCAGTGCAGCCACGGAAAAACAACCATCACCTTTATCTTTAACCCTCTAGAAAGAGAAATCCTCACCTCAAAAAAACCCATGATCTGCGTCAGCCAGGAAGAAGCACGCGCCTACTGCAAAAGCCTCTTACAAGACTTACCAACCAGAGAAGAATGGATTAAAGCAACAGGAACACTCCTCGACAGAAGACACTACCCTTGGGGCAATGAACCACCAACGACCTATTATCCAAAAACAAATTTCGGAAAACTCAACAGCACAACCATTCAAACGGCACCAGTCGGAAGCTTCCCCCAAGATCTCAGCCTTTATGGCGTTCTCGACATGGGGGGAAACGTCTCAGAATGGACCAAGAGCAGGAACAACACTTATCTCGTTATGGGTGGAGCATGGAATCTTCCTGAAAAAGAGACAAGAATCAGCAACGGAAAAGAGGCAAGCAAGCCCTCAACCTCCATAGGATTCAGATGCGTCAGACAACCATGAAGAAAACAAGGGGAAAAAGGTGTGTAAGAAGGTATACCTCAATCTCTTTGCGGAATCATTCACGCCGATACTTTTTAATAGTAGCACTCGCAAAAAAAGTTTATGAAAAAAATCCAACTCCTCCTTATTCTCTTCCTTCTTGCTTTCACCGTCACAGCCTGCAGCAAGTATGAGGATAAAAAACAATCAACTTTTGAGGAAGAATCAGCCCTGGAAGAAAAATTCGAAGAAACAAGCACGATCCAACCACTTCCAGAACAAAAAACAGAAGTCTTCATCAACCAACGAGAACTTTCACAAGAACAAATCCAAGAACTTACGAACACCTATAGAAGACCATCACTCCCAGGAAACTACTGGTATGATTCTGTCAGCGGTTTTTATGGGATCTGGCATGGATCAACTTTAGGGGTCATTCTTCCAGGCCACGACTTCGGACCATTACCAGCAGACGCCTCGAACGGAGACACCAACATCTTCTTCAACGGACGAGAACTTCCAGAAGCAGATGTTGTCGCCCTGGAACTCCTCTTCGGCATTCCACGAAACCCAGAAGGAGGAAGGCTCTGGATTGACAGCCAAGGAAACATCGGCATCGAGGGAAGCCAAATCCCCCTCGCAAACCTCTACCTCGCCTACCAACAACGCGCCGGACAACTCGGAAGAGCAGGCAGCAGAGACAATTACTGGGCAGCAAACTTCGGCTCCTACGGAAACGAGCAAGGCGGGTTTGGCTATGTCACCGTTGACGGCGTTTCAGTGAGCTACGACTACTAATGCTTGATATGCGCTTTTTCTGCAAGAAAAAATGACGACTGAAAGGAGGAGAGCGCAGCGGGGTGCGAAGCAAGTTTTTTCGTGGCTGGGAATGTAGTTCTTGCTGTAGTTTTCGGGTACTTTGCAAAGATAAAATAACTCTGAGAGAGGCTAAAGTTGGGGGATCGCTTTTGGAATAGGAATCTTTTTAATGAAGTAGGCATATTTGTAGATAAAAGAGGCTGAAATGAAAGAATCTGAAACGTTAGAGTTGAAGAAATCAACATCTGAGTTGAAAGAGGCGATAATTTCAATAGTTGCCATTCTTAACAAGCATCAAAAAGGAGAAGTTTATTTCGGTGTTAATCCTAGTGGAAGAGTAATTGGACAAACCGTTACGGAGAATACTATTCGAGAAGTTTCTCAAACCATTGCTCAGAATATCGAGCCAAAAATATTTCCCATGATTAATGAAGTAACTTTGGAAGGTAAGAAATGCGTTCATGTTGAATTTTCTGGTGATAATGTTCCGTATTTTGCTTATGGCCGAGCACATATTCGTGTTGGGGATGAAAATAGGCAGTTGAGTGCCGAAGAAATAAAGAAAATGATTTTGGAAACGAACAAACACAGGATGGCTTGGGATAAAGAAGTTTGCAAAGAAGCAAAAATTAGCGACATCAGCACTCAGAAATTAAAATGGTTTTTGAAAAAGGCAGGAAAACACTTTGATACGGTTGAAAATTCTTTGAAAAAGTTAGGTCTTCTTTCACAGGGAAAATTATTGAATACTGCTGTCATACTTTTTGGCAGAAATCCAGAAAAGTTCTTTCCAAATGCTAAACTGCGCTGTGCTGTCTTTGGTGAAACAAAAGCAGTTACGATTGATATGCAGGAATACGTTGGAGATTTATTCACATTGATTGAAAAAGCAGAGAAGTATATTTTGGAAAATATCCACGTTGGAATGCGCTTGGAAGGAATGTATCGAGTTGATGTTCCTGAGATTGATAAAGAAGCTTTTCGAGAAGCGATTATTAATGCGTTCTGCCACAGGGATTACTATCTTTATGACTCTGTGAACATTGCCATCTTCAAGAACAAACTGGAAATAAGAAGTCCCGGTTTATTGTGTGGTGGATTAACGGTTGAGAAAATAAAAACCAAAGAAGTCTCTGAACGCAGAAATGAACTTTTGGCGGAAATGTTTCACCAAGTCCACTTTATTGAGAAATGGGGGAGAGGTATAGGTTTGATTTTATCCAAAGAACCTGACACAAATTTTGAAGAAGTTGGAAGGCAATTTGTGGTTACGTTTAAGAGAAAATCTCCTATTCCCGAGACTAGGGAAAAGACTAGGGAAAAGATAATCCAATTGATTCGGGAAAACCCACGAATTACGACGAAAGAATTGGCGGAAAAGACGGGATTAACTGCCAAAGGAGTGGAGTGGAATATTAAGGGCTTAAAAGACGAGAAAAAGTTGAGAAGGGTTGGGGGAAGGAAGGAAGGGTATTGGGAGATTTTGGAAACCACTAAGAAATGACGAAAGCTATTTAAATAGGCTTGTTTTCTGGGTATAAATGAAACCTGAAGAGAACGCTTTCCAACAATTTGTAGCCTATCTTAAAGCTATTGGTAATCCTGTTGGTGGTGGTGCTTGGAGTACTTCTGAGGATGATGTTCATCGTTATCTTGCTGGTTTTAGGGTAGAAAGTGTATTTGCAGAAGAAAGGTTTTTGGAAGATTTTAAATGTATTATAAATAGGAATTTAGAAGAAAGACTTGAACGAGCAGATTCGCCATCGTCATTGAATAGCATTTTACACCAAGCTAAAGATATTAGATCAACTCTCCTCCAAGGTCAGGTTCTTATCGATGCGGCAAGCATAGCTACAAGGGTTGCTGGAAAAACTTCTCGGTGGTTGTCCGGAACAGCCTATGATAAAATGGAATCATTGGATTTAATCCCGCTTTCAAACCATCTCCGACAATTATTAGGGGATTCTGAAACAGTACGAGATTTTGATCAATATGTTTTAACATATCTTAAAATTCCTCTGAATGAGGCACTTAGTGGAGAAAACTTTGAATCTCTTGGATCGGCGGGAACAGGAGCATTTAGGAGTGTAATGGGCAGATTTGATGAAATTCTTAGAAGTTCGCCGGTTGCCTCATCCATAAACTTAGAGGACTATCTCAGCACTGGCTTAAAGAGAGAAGCCGAGATTGTAGGAGAAGTAATGCCAGAATTACAGAAAATAAGAGACGCTGAAAGAGATCATGTTGCATACGTCGAGGGGTTTGCTCTTGTAGGAAATGAGGGTAAAGAGTTATGGGTAAATATGTATGAACGAGAAAAAGAAAGTTTAGTACGATTCCAGCAGGTTATTACCGGATATGACGCTTTAAGAAAAGTAGTTACTAAATTACGGAATTGCTTTTCGCCAAAGTTTGAAAATGAAGCTGTACTTGCAGATGTGTATAAGTTGGTAGATATTTCTGATGAGCGCTTTACGTTTAAGTTTGGTCAACCACCTCTTTTAGATAAGCTTCGAGAAGCAGAAAAAACGATAGAAGAGATTAAGGGATTATATAAGAGAAAATTACATAAAACAGTACTTTATCGGGGATGGTTTGATCACTGTTATGCCCAAAACAGGAACTTTGAAATGGCAGACAAGATGGAAAGAGAAATTAGGGGCATGGATAATACCTATTCACGTCAGGTACGTCAGGTAGCTGAACCACTTTTGAAATCTCATTCACTGGATTTTATTTAAAATGGCAAGACAATTAACGAGAAAAGAAAATATCCTGGGACTTTTGGGTTGTATTGTAGTGGATACTTCTGATATTGGTAGTCTACTAACGAAAGTTGCAAAAGATCTTCAGAATGGAGAACTTGAAGAAGCTAGAACCAAGTTAGGAGTACTAGGAAGTATTTATGACAATGTGCCTGGATGTGCTTTTTTTCGCAGTACTGAATGTAATTACTTCCATTACTTAGGTTTAAGACGAGCATATGAAGAACAAGTAAAAGTTCAACCGGGAAAATAAGATGGCAATTGAAACACTTCTCCGAAAAATGGACAAATTTGTTATGAGTAAGAATCTTAAGTTCCTCGTAGTTGGAGTTCCACTTACTTTTAGTGGTTTAGGAACGTATTATACCATTGATTATGCCTCTAAAGGTGAATATGGAAAAGCTGCAATTGCCGGGCTTTGTGGAATCATAAATGCGTATTATGCTGGTTATCAGTCTAGGAATCTTACCGCCCATCCTCGTCAATAATTCTTCCGTCTTTAGCGTAGGTGCCAATTTCAGGTTTAATGGTAGTGTGATAGGTGGCAAAAATTTTGTTTAATAAACTTTTTATTGTACCCCTTCCCCACCAAAGATGCGAACATCTTTCGTAGTTCAGAGGTGGTTCTTTTCGTCAAAATGCTATCACCTCTGAACTTTACAGTTCAAAGGAGGTTAAAAAAGAAGCGTGTTACATTTACAACTTTACTTTACAGATTGAGTATCCCATTTTAGATCTTAAAAATCTTCAAAACTTTCCATACACAGCCCTCTTCCCAAGCTCCTCATCAATACGCAACAACTGATTGAACTTCGCAGTACGCTCCCCCCTACAAGGAGCACCAAGCTTGATCTGGCCGCACCCAAGAGCAACAGCCAAGTCAGCAATAAACGCGTCCTCAGTCTCACCAGAACGATGCGACACCATCACCTTCCAACCAGCACGCACCGCCAAGCCAGCAGCCTCATACGCCTCAGTCAGCGTTCCAATCTGATTCACCTTCAACAACAAGCTGTTGCACAACTTCTGCCTTACCGCCTCCTTAATCCTCTCAGGGTTTGTCACCAACAAATCATCACCAACAATCTGAATCTTCGTCTTCTTCATCAACTCCTGAAAGGCATAATGATCATCCTGATCAAACGGATCCTCCAACGAAATAATATGATATGTCTTAATAAGATTCAAATAATACTCGAGAAGTTCCTCTCTTTCCAACAACTTTTTCTGCTCAACAGCGTATTTCTGCACCTTCCTATCATAAAACTCAGACGCGGCAGCATCAATCGCCAACCTCACCTGATCTTGATACCCAACCTCATACACCGCCTTGTTCAACAAACTAATCGCATCATGCGGATCATACAACGGAGGAGCAAAGCCCCCCTCATCGCCCACAAGCACGGCAGCCTTCCCATACTTGTTGCTCACAATCTCCCTCAACGCGTGATACGTCTCAGAAACAATCCTCGTCGCGTCCTCAAAACTCTTCGCTTTGACTGGAGCAACCATAAACTCCTGAATTTTTAAACTGCCCTCAGCGTGCCTCCCCCCATTAATAAAATTACTAAAAGGAACAGGCAACACCTTCCCCTTCCCGAGATACGCGTACAACGGCACCTGCTTCACCCCAGCGGCACACCTCGAAACAGCAAGGGACACACCCAAAATCGCGTTCGCACCCATCCGCGCCTTATTATCAGTCCCATCAACAGTAATCATCGCCTCATCAAGCCCACGCTGATCTGTCACGTCACGGCCAAGAAGCTTCTTCGCCAAAATATTATTCACATGATGCACCGCAGTCATGACCGCCCTTCCATAATAATGCTTCGTGTTATCCCTTAATTCCAAGGCCTCATACAAGCCAGTAGAACATCCAGAAGGAACCATCGCCCTTCCCCTATACTTTCCAGCATGAACTTCCACCTCAACAGTCGGATTTCCCCTTGAGTCAAGCACCTGCCTTCCATACACCTTTGTAATCTTCACAGCCATTTAACACTCTTTTTATCCTAGGATGAAGGAAGTATATAACTATTTCTCTGAAATCCTCAACCATGGATTCAACAAAAAATTCCTAAGAGACAACTAGCTGAGACGTCCTGTTGCTGGAAACGTTCCCTTTTAGCGTTAAGTACGCCTTTTTCTTCTCAGCATTAAAATAAGCAACAGCCCCCCTCTCAAAATAAGCCTTCAACGGAGCAAGCCTCTCCAAATACACGTTCTTCTCAACAAAGGTAGAAAACGCGCCCAAATCTTTTTTCAAATCCCTTACAGAAATAAGCTTCGCCCTCTTCAAATGAGACGCAACAGCCAACTTCCTTATCGCAGACTCAAGAACCTTCTTCTTATTTATCCTGTCTCTCACAGCCATGAAAATTTTATCCTTCTCCAGATTTAACTCCTTCAGCATCCTCACAGACCGCAAGAGCACGTCAAGCTGACGCTGCACCTCCCTTCCCATCCCAGGATGAAGATGCTTGTAGGTTTCCAGCGCAGCAAGCTCCTCCTCCAACACTGACCGTTTTCGCTCCACAAGGACAGCATAGCCTCTCATCAAACTAAAAAGCTCCTTGTTCACCTTTCCAAGATGCGCCTTCACCTGAACAGCCCTGAACAAATCCCTCGTGATGAGTTCAGCTTTCTCTCTCACAAGACCCTGAGGCAGGACAAGCGCGTGCTTTCGCACCTTATCATGACGATCCTCCAAACGCCTCTTCAGAAGCCCTGAAAGCCTCTCACTCTCAACAAGCTTCCTCTGAAACACGGCAGCATGCTCAACCATCTTGTTAAATGGATTATGAATCCCGACATTGATCTTCGCAACAAGAAGAACAACTTTATCCAACGAAGAAAACAGCTCTCCAGAAAGATGCGCCTGCGCCCTCTTCGCAAGTTTCGGAATCAACTTTTGATGCGCCAAGAGCTGCTCAAAGGAATAATGGATATTTTTTAAGCGCTGGAGTTTCTCTTCAGTCAGCGTTCCAATGATATTCAAGAAGCTAGCAATAGGATCCTCTTTTGGCATAAACACCCCCTGATCCAGTACAATAAAAAGCTTGCGCCTTGAAATGAAACCTGCAGAAACCTTTTAAACAAGCGTTCCAAATAAGAACTCATGAAATACAAGTTCTTCGAACACACCGCAGACGCCCTTTTCGAAGCTTATGGAAAAAACCTCGAAGAACTCCTCACCAACGCGGGACTCGCACTCGAAGAAATCATGGTAGACTTACAAAGCGTGAAACCAACGACACAAAAAAAGATCCTGATCAAAGGAAAAAACCCAGAAGAACTCGTTTTCAACTTCCTCGAAGAACTCATCTTCATAAAAGACACTAAACTTCTGCTCTTCAACACTTTCAACATAAAAGTTAGAGAGAAAAAACAAATTTTAACAGCCACCATTCTCGCCACAGGAGAAAAAATCAACCAAAAAAAACAAAAACTCGGACGTGACGCAAAAGCGATAACTATGCATGAATTCGAGGTAAAAAAAACAAAGGCAAGATGGAAGGCAAGAATACTTGTCGATATCTAAAAATTCCAGCATTTTCTATTAACAGACCGTTTTGTAGCGGCGCGGGAATATTTTTATAAACCTTCAGTTCGCGCCAGAACTCAAAATCTTGCTTCGCTCCGGACTCTACCCTCTATAAATGATCCGCGTGAAGAAATCAAACTGATCCAAACGCCACAACACATACACAAAAACAACAGTCAACATCACCAAGACAGCAAGCAGACACACCATCATCATCATTCCCCGCTTCAACCACAGCGTCTGCCTCTTCGTCGCTTCCAAGTTTTTTAACTGCAACTCCTCGCTATAAGAAATCTTATACTTCGAGCCATCCTCCTCCTTCCATTCAAGAGACTTCGCAGGCATCCTCCCGGCACCACTTGACAATTATATAAGGATTATTATCATCCAATATCAGCATTTCACCCTCTTCACCACAATAAAATTAATTAAGACAAACAGCTAAAACAAGACCATGAGTCTTCCAGAAGCAGAAAGCTACCTCTCATCCTTCGAAAACACACTAAGAGAGTTTGAACGCGACCTTCATAGCAAATCGAGCACAAGAATCCTCTCCAGCAGCACCTGGATGCGAGAACGGCTCACCTTCAAACTGACCAGCCAGCTTCATCCTCTTTACCGAGCGCTCCACAAGATGTCCCAGCATCCCGCTGACTCAGGCGTTGAAAATAATATTGCTCACAGCCTCAAACACACCCAAGACCTCATCAAACTTTTTGAAGGACTGCTCAGCCTCCACACGAGCCAACAGTCCCTTCAAGACCTCCAGCTCAGATGGGCCCAAGACTTGGAAAAAATCAAGATCGTGACAACCTCACTCAGAAATAGGATTAGCATTATCAAAGGCATGAAATCCAGAGAAAAAGACCCAAGAAACTGGCTGCCCTTCTAATTACCTCGTTACCGTCAACTTCTCCAACTCTTCCTTCATCTTCTTTATTCGAGGAACATCAAAACGTCTTCTTATTGGAGCTAATTTTTTAACCAAGAACTCAGCAGTCGCCCTCTTCAAATCTTGAGGATGCACCTTTCCCTCTAAAAAATCCCTTTCCAAAGCAGCATACTTATTATAACTTAAATCTCCCCCAAACTTCTTATCTCTCTCAATTTTAAACACAACTTTTTCATCCGTAAAAATGATTCTCTTACACCAATCCATAATAGGATTAAACTCGACTTCTTTCATCATACAAAACGCACTATTCACTTTGCTCCTAATCTCCTCCTCAGTATCATGAATAAACACCGCAGATGTTGGAATTGATTTACTCATCTTCATACTCGACCACAACTCTTGAAGATTTTCCTTCGGCACCGGCCACACTGGAGGCTTTCCCAACCCCAAAATCAAAGGATGATGCACCGCAACTGGTGAAATAATCTTTCCCTTTTTATTCTTCAATGGACTTTTTAATTTAGAAGCCACCTCTCGCGCAATCACGTGCGCTTTCCTCTGATCAAGACCAGCATGCGCCACATTCACCCCTTGAATAAAAATATCCGCTACCTGCATTGGGGAATATATCAATTTAGCAAAATCCACACTTTCTCCTTCTTTTCTTCCCATAATTGTAACACTGCGCATCACCCTCGCAAGCGTCGTATGCTTGCTAATATCAATTAATGTTTTCCAATACTCATCATTCTTCGAATACAACTTAGAACCAAGCACAAACTTCACCTTCTCAGGATCCCCTCCAACACACTCCAACGAAGCTTTCAACCCCTCTTTAAAATACCCAACCGCGACTTTTTTAATAACCTCTAAATCCCCCCCAAACTTATCATTAATCCACGAATGCCAATCCGCCAACAAAATCTTACACTTCACCCTTGCCTTCATAAAATCATTCACCTTCCCCATACACACCAACCCCGTTCCCAAGTGAATCCGACCAGAAATCTCAAAACCAATATACTGATCTAAAGGTGTACCTGTCTCCAACAATTCTCTCAAATCATCTTCTGTAAGAATCTCAGCAGTATTCTTTGTTATTAAGTCAAACCTTTTTTCAACATCCATTCCCCTAGAATCAGAACAGACCTATAAAAAGCTTTACCTATGACAAAACCAAAACTTAAACATCTCCTTCTCTACAGCGTCCAACCTCATAAAACCAAGACGCTCAGCCTGAATCACTTCCCCAACCTTCACTGACGCAAGGCCAGGCTCCCCAATCCCACAAAAAACCTTTTTATCCGGCATCAAAATCTCCACCCTCACGTACTCCTTCTGATACGGCACATAATGTATAATCCTTCCCTTGTTAGCAGCATTCTTAAACTCTTCATACTCCCCAGAAACAAACCTAAAACCATTCTTCTTCTCAAAATTGCAACACTCCATCAACCGATGCACCTTTCCCTCCTCTAACCTATTCACATCATCGCGCTGCACATAAAACGCGTTCGACGTCTCAAAAATACGCTCACCACGCTCGGGAAAATCAGGATGAACCTTCAACCGCACTCTCTTTGAAGGAGCGTTCTCAATCTCCACCTCCACAGGATCGACAACAATAAAAAATCTCCTCGCCTCCCTGTCTATAAGCTCCTTATTATGATGATTCAAGATCTTCAAAAACTCCTCCTGAGGCAAGGTCTTGTCAGCCTCATGAACGCCCATGTCCAACGCAAAATTAACAAAGGCCTCAGGCCTGTATCCCCTTCTTCTGAACGCTCCTAAAAACGGCAAACGAATGTCATCCCAACCCTCATACTCTCCATATTCTATCTTCCTCCTTGTTTCAGACGTGCTCAAATCAAACCCCTCAAAGTTAATCCTGCCAACATACAACGCAACAGGAGGCCTCCAGCCAAGATACTTGAAAATATACCTCTGCTTTTTCTCATTATCAATATGATCCTTACCCCGCACACTATGCGTCACACCAAGAAGATGATCATCAACAGCAACAGAAAAATTCATCAACGGCCACACCCGAAACTCTGTCCCTCTTCTCGGATGGGAATGCTCATTAATACGAAGCGCTGGCCATTCCCTCAACGCAGGATTCGGATCATGAAGCTCAGTTTTTACTCTTACCACAGCCTCACCAGGCTTCAACTCGACAAACATCTTATCCCATAATTTTAAATTTTCCTCCACGCTATTTACGCGACAAGGACAGGCCTCACTTTTCATCACAAGCCCTCTAAACTTCTCAGCATCACACACACAAACATAACAATGGCCTTTCTCCAACAAGCTGTGCGCATGATCATAATACCCCTTCATCCTGTCAGATTGGATGACCACCTCGTCAACGCCATTCTTTGTCAACCAGTTCGCGTCCTCAGGAATCATCTCATACGCTGGAGGATAAATATTCTCAGGATTTGTGTCCTCAATCCTTAGGATTAATTTTCCTTTATACATTTTGCAAAACTCTGAAGACAGCCCTAACACATAGGCATGGCCAACATGCAACGGCCCAGAAGGAGACGGAGCAACACGCATCACCACCCTTCCCTTCACAGCATCTTTTAACGGCTTGAGGCGAGGACTCTCCTCCCTCTCTCTCTCCTCCAACAACTCAGGAGCAATCTTTTTTAATTCCTCAACCTGATCATTTAATGACATTCTATTTATTTTATAAATTATTTCAGCCACAATCTTTCCAACTTCAGCCCTCTTCTCCTTCAACTCAGGATCCTCAGCAAGAACTTTTCCAACAACAGCCCCGGGGTTTGCCTTTCCCCCATACTTAACAGCATTCTGAAGCGCAAACTTGTAACCAACTTCTTTTATTTCCTTCATCCTTCATCTGCAAGAACCCTAATTTTTAAAGCTTGTCATCTTCTTTCTTCAAAACATGCTCACAAACCCCTTCTTCATCACAACAAACCATAAAAAGACAACACGAGGCAAAACAGTCATGAACATTGCCATTGTCTCAAAATTTGACCAAACTGATCCAAAAATCTTAGAACACGTCAGCGTCGCAGGACTCTCAGTCACAGACCAAAACCCCGACGTCGTACTCTGCCACGGAGGAGACGGAACCCTTCTCATCGCAGAACGAAAATACCCTGGAGTACCCAAACTCCTCATCAAGAACAGCGCCATCTGCAAAAAATGCGTTAATTATACCATCGAAGACGCACTCGCAGCGATCAGAAAAAAATCCTTCAAAACAGAAGACCTCATCAAAATCAAAGCGCAAGTAGGAAACAAACACCTCTTAGGCGTTAACGACATCGTTGTCAGAAACACCTTACCCATCCACGCCCTCCGCTTCGAACTCACACTCGACGGAGAAAAATTCGAACAAGAGCTTATTGGAGACGGCATCGTCGTCGCAACGCCCTTCGGCGCAGGGGCTTACTATTACTCCATCGCAAAACGAGGATTCAACAAAGGACTAGGACTCGCATTTAATAATTTAACAACAGACATGGACCACTTCAACTTCGAAGACACCAAACTTGTGGAAATCACTGTTAACAGGGGTGACGCCATCGTCATCGCAGACAACAATCCGGAAACCATCACCGTCAAACCAGGAGACAAAATCCTCATAAGAAAAGCAGAAGAAACCGCGAAAATCATCACCCTCAACTAAAGATACGTTTAAAACCTTTACTCACTCGCTCCTTTCTCTATGGCTGAAGAAATACGAAGCCTTGACAAGTATCCAACAAGCCTTGAAACACTTGTTATGGGGCCGATAAGAGTCACCGCTTTTTCTGAAACAGATCCTTCTTTAGGCATCTTAGCAGATAATGAAGAAGTTCCACTACCTCTTTCCACAAAAGAACGCGGCGTTTACACCTGCGTCAATAGAGGAGCAAAATTCTCCAGATCCGTAGAAGGCGGAGTCCAAGTAAGAGTTCTTAAAGATTTTATGACACGAGCGCCAATTATTCAAGCACAGGATATTGAAGAAGCAATGCGCATAAGAGACTTTTTGCGATCAGAGTTTGAAAAGTTAAGAGATATCGCGCAGGCAACAACAAGATACGGGAAACTTTTAGGAATAGAATCTCACCATGTCGGGCGCGATGTTTATGTCAGAATAAAAATGCAATGCGGTGAAGCGGCAGGGCACAATATGACCACAAAAGCCGCAACAAAAATTACCCAACACCTTCTCGAACAATTCCCCCATGTCGAATATATTTCAGATTCAGGAAATTTATGCATCGACAAAAAGGCTGGCGCAATCAACGCAATAACAGGAAGAGGAAAAACAGTCATTACAGAAATCAAAATACCAAGAGATTTCTGCGAAGTACTATTAAGAACCACACCTGAACTTATTAAACGATTAAACGAAAAGAAAAACTATCAAGGAAGCATCGCGGCAGGAGCACCCTTCTCAGCAAACGCTCATTATGCCAATATTGTTGGCGCAATGTATCAAGCAACAGGACAAGATATGGCAAACGTTGTCGAAGGATCATTCGGCATCGATCAAGTAGACGTTACTAAAGAGGGCGGTCTTTACTTTTCCACAACACAATCCTGTCTCATCGTCGGAACCATAGGAAATGGAAAAAATGGAGCAAGCCAACAGCGAAGCTTACAGCATTTAGGATGTCTTCAAGAGGGAAAACCTAATGGCTATAATTCTCAACGATTAGCAGCAATCATCGCAGCGGCCACAGCAATGGGGGAACTCTCACTCTTAGCGGATCAAACAAAGATTGGAAGACTTATTGCAGCGCACGAACGCTTCGAACGCTAAACCTTATAAATAACTTCTTAGTAAAAGTTCTTATGGAAAGTAAACCTCACGAAGGAAAAAAAGAACATTCCCCTAAAAAAACAAAGCTCGGAACAATCTTTCTTCTTGTCCTTCTCGGAATACTCGTCCTTCTCGGAATACTTCTTCCCTTCCTCCACTTTCTTCCCCTCTTCCTCTTTAGCATTCCCATTTTCACCTATCTCCTACTCAGAAAAAAACTCGGAAGAATCATCTCATTCTTTCTTAGCCTGATCATCAGCATCGCCTTTATCATTCTCATCCTCGGCGTCATCGGCTTCGTCATCTACCAAGATTTTCTCACCCTCCAAGAAGACTTCACAAGCAAGGACAAATACCTCCTCTACAAAGAAAAAAGTATTATCCACACAGGCTATTTTATACCAGCAACTAGAAACCAAGAAGAACCACCAGCAAGAGCCCTCACCAGCCAGGAACTCGCCAACCTTCCAAAAGAAGGAATTTTCGTCTTCGTAAACAAGGCATTCTTCCAAGAAGCCAACAGCAACGTTCCCTCAGGAGAGGCCAACCTCACTTTGCACCAAGCAGCAGCGCTTCTCGAACAAGCACCTTCAGAAGCCAAAGCAAAACTCTTCGCACAGATGCTTCTGACAATCATCCAAGAAGAAGACGCCCTCTACATTTTCGAACAGTACAAACAAGGAGACCTCACCGTTCAGCCCAGCTACTTCTCCTTAAGCATACTCAAAAGCATTCCCACAAGCATTCTCGAAGACCTTCTAGAAGGACAAGCGCAATTCCTCACAAAAAATTTATAAGACCGCTTTCAACGCACGAATCGCAACTTCAACTTGTTTATTATCAGGCTCCCTTGTTGTCAAGCCCTGCACCCACAACCCGGGAAGAATCAACGGCTTCAAGATATTATGCTTTGCACCAAGACGCAACACCTCATAACTCAACGACGCAATCACGGGCAACAACAACACCCTCAGCCCAAGCTTTTCTCCAAAAGAGGCTTCCTTCGGAATAAACACAAACACAAAGATACTTATCAAGACAACCAAGAACACGAACGTGGTACCACACCGCTTATGCACCTTAGAGCAAGACTGCACATTTTTAACTGTTAACATTTTTCCAGCCTCAAAACAATTCACAGCCTTATGCTCAGCGCCATGATACTCAAACACCCGACGCATGTCCGCCATCAACGAAACAGCACCAAGATACGCAACCAAGATCAAAAAACGGACACCTCCATCAACAACATTAAACCAAAACGAAGACACACCAAGAGCACCATCCACAAGCTCAGCAGCGCCAAGAGGCAAAAACTTAAACAAAAAAATCCCGACAATTATCGCAACAATAAAACTTCCCACAAGCGCAGCGCTTCCTTTTTTTTGTTTTTTAATGCCCAAGGCAACATCAGAAGAAAACCCCAACGCAGCAACACCCAACCGCAACATCGAAATAAGATTCACAATCCCTCGCACAAAAGGCAGCTTGCTCTCCTTCCACCTCACCCTTTCTTTTTTCACAACAATCTTTCCTTCAGGGTTACGCACAGCCACAGCGACACGATCCTCATACCTCATCAAGACACCCTCAATGACCGCCTGACCGCCAGCATTCACCATCGCAAATTGTTCCTCAACACCGTTATTGTAGATTTCATCCAGTATAAAAACTTTAAGTTTCTTCCAATCACCAACTTCCCCACAACGAAACATCACCATGATCATCAGACAATGAAGAATGATTGCGCAAGTCCATCACAGTAAACCCCTCAATGTCTCCAAACTCCCTGTAACTCCCGAAATAAACTCTTGACATCACAACAACCATGAGAAAGCGTTTTCAAACTTAGCGCACAAGAGGATAATGCTCATCAGAAGGCTTCAACGCTTCTCTCACCCAATACAAGACCACACGAGCATACCCAAGCTTCTCAAAACGCCGAACTGAACTCACAACATACTTCCTTAAAATTACAAACGAACCTCGCTTCCTCACCTTCCTCAAAAACAAGCCTTCCTCTCTCTTCTTCACCTCAGGATACGGCCCAAACTTCTCAAACGTGCCTCTCGTACAAAACACGATTCCGTTGGAAACACCGAACGGACACACAACATAGTTCTTCACTATCATAAACAATTTATGCTTCAGCTCGCTCTTTGAAGGCTGAATCCTGCACGTGCCAACAAGATCCTCTTTTTTCATGCTGTCAATCTCATTCAGCACGCCCTCAGTAACGAGCGTGTCAGCATCTAAAAACACAAAGGCATCACCCTTCGCAATGCGAGCACCAGCATTTTTCGCAGCAGCAGGGCCCTGACGCTTTTCCAACCTCAAAAACTTATCCGCAAGCTTTGAAGCAATCTTGTCCGTGTTATCCGTAGAACCATCAGAAATAACAATCACCTCACACTCCGGATGATTTTGTTTTCTCACCGCTCCAATTGTCGCTTCCAAATAGTTTTCCTCATTACACGCAGGAATAATCACTGACAACAT
>Ga0209343_10000724_pt1 | contig 45717 bp, 43 predicted proteins | sample RifCSPlowO2_02_FD_184026 | JGI IMG/M metagenome (GOLD analysis project Ga0209343, IMG submission 184026) | Groundwater microbial communities from Rifle, Colorado - Rifle CSP2_plank lowO2_0.2 (SPAdes) (version 2) | ecosystem: Environmental > Aquatic > Deep subsurface > Groundwater | place...
GTTTAAGTCAGTGGAGTTAAATCCAGATGCTCCAATTGTAATAGTTGGGATTTCTCTATTAATATTTTTTATCTTTGATGCATTATAGGTATCCATTCTAGGATCACCCAATGTAACAATATTATCCATACCGCTAAAATAATTATCTTTTATGCTTTGAGAATAAGCATTTATGTATGTTGCATACTTCGCTTCATCTTGATAATTTTTTGCCAAAATACCATTTATTATCATCAAACTAGGTATATTCTTAGATTTACATGCTAAATCAAAAAGTGTGACCGTATGTCCTATATTCGCAATTAATACCACCAAATCTACTTTATTCTTATTAAGATAGTTTATACAACTATCAAGTGTTCTTAAGTTGTTTGCCACTCTGCCAACTAAGCGATTTTCGATAATATTATATACTTCATTCGATACATCACTACCATCACTTAAAATAAGCCGATGATACTTTTCATTACGAAATTTTTCCATTAAAAGCATTGCATCTTGCTCATACTTTGCTATAGAACCAGAGATAGGAATGAGCCTCTCTTTTAGATTTTGACTTTTTTTTGAATATCTTGAGAAATTTACCAATACTACTTTTAATGTACTATCTTCTCTTAGAGTTTGTAAAAGTTTACGGGTAGGATGGTACTCTTGTATAAATACTGTATGTTTATATGGTTTACCAAATAATCTGTCTAAGATAGGCATAACATTACCGAATATATATGTAGCCATTTCCCTTGTTTTGTATAAAAACCCTCTCAAGCCACTTGGTCTAATTTTACTATCAATCCATTTAGATATAGGAAAATAATAGCTCTCATCATCTTCAATATTTTCTTTACCATAATGATGAAATTGCATGTTTAATTTATTTAAAATATCAATAATCAAATCATTACTAGTGGAAACATAAAGTTTTTCAACCTTTATGTTTTGTATAAATAACATTGATAAGTATAATCGTACATAGAATATATAATCGTTCCAAAATTCTAATCTAAAAGAAAAACCAAAGGGAACATTTTTATACTTAAATATATCATTATGATCTTTATCATAATGCCAATCATTAAAAAATTGATAAATAATATAATTATTTTTCTCCAAAGTTTCTTGATCAACTAAATGGTCAATATATTCAGCTTTTCCTCCCAAATCGGTAATATATTTTTTAAGTCCAAAATCATAAGTCAAGACCAAATCTTTAGTTAAATCATACATCTTTTCAATTTCATCCCACAAAGATTTTGAGTCAACTATATAAATATTTCTATACTCTTTTTTCACTACTAAAGCCTTTTAACTTTTTTACCAAACTAAATATCTCTTCCCTGTTTACTGAGAAGATTGAAGGAAGAAGAATACTTACGACCAATACCATTAGTGTGTACATAAATCCACTAAATAAAAATTTCAATAAAACACTCTCAAAACTATACATAAAAGTTGTACACATATATGCTATGAAAGCAAAAATGACAACCGTATATATTTGATGAAAAGCAAATGTGAAAATTTTCATGTTGAGCAATCTAGTATTAAAATAAAGTTGTATATTTACTCCTATTATCTGTGCTAATATCATTTTCCAAGCAAAACCAACTGCACCAAGTTCTAAATGGTATATAAATATATAACTAAAAAACAGTCCTATCAAAGATGATACTAACCCAATATTTCTATAAAGCTTTGTTGAATTAGTAGCAAAAAACAGTGAACCACTTAACTGCCCATATGTTTGATGAATAGGATAAAAGGCCATGATTACCAATACAAAAGCAGCATCTTTAAATTTTTCATCCGTAAATATACTTAAAAGATTTTCACTTTGGAAGGCAATAAAAACACTAAAGTATGCAGAAATTGCATATAACATCGGTATGTACCGTTTAAACAATTTTTTTACATTTTCAATGTCATTTTCAGTATAAGATTTAGCGAACTCCCTTGTAATAATAGGTGTCATGGCACTAGTAAAAAGAAAACACATAGCGGCTATAGAGTAGGCTAACCCATAAAATCCAGTTTGGACAGACCCGCTAATACTCTGCAAGAGCCATATATCAAACAAGCTTATTGATATAGCAACAACATTAAAGACAAATAATGGAGAGCTAAAAACAAAAAACTCTTTTGTAATATTCTTATATGCAATTTTAAAGTCTAAAATCTGTTTGGTCAATATGGATTTTTTAACAAATAAAATAGAAATAATCATCAGAAAGGACAGTAACGAAATAAACTGAAAATAGAAATAAATATTCAAATCAAACGGCAAAAATTTTACCATGTACAAGAGTAAAACTAAGGCTAATATTTTATGCAAAATTTTAATCAGTTCGACAGAAACAGTTAAGGCATAAGCATCAGACATCTTTATGTAAACCTGCGTAGTCCATGAGAAAAAACCAAATAAAGCACCAAAAATAATGTACTCTTTTGGTATATCAGGTAATAAGACATCAATATAATTCAACAAACCAATCAAATACAAAAATACGAATAAACCGATAAATAAAATAATCGAGAATATAAAATAAAAAGTAATCAAATGTTTTCTACTTGAGTTAGCTGACAACTTTGTAAAAAAAGCCATGGAAGTGCCAGCATCTAAAAATGCAATAAATTGTGTAAAAAATTGTTGTAAATAACTAAATTGACCAAAAGCAACAGGTCCTAATGCTTTTGGAACAATCGCTACCAATACAATATTAATAAGTCCATTTATAATATTGGATAACAACTTAATAATATATCTTTTTTTTAGACTATCTTCCATTAATCATTACTTATACATAAATTATAAACACTTCGAAATCAAAATTTCATCTAAAATTAAATATTTTAATCCTGAATTTTCAAATACATGTATCGCATCTGCGACATCATTTACAACAGGTAAGCCATGAAGGTTATAACTTGTATTCAATAAAGAGCCTATTCCAGTAATCTTGGAAAACTTTTCTATTAAATCATAATATCCGCTATTTTGTTCTTTTGTAAGAATCTGCGGTCTTATAGTTTCATCATAAGGATGTGTACCTGCTTTAATATCTTTTAAAAACTCTTTTTTAGTATCCATTGCCACTGCCATATATCTTGATTCGAAACCCTTAGGATTCACTAAATATGTTGTTTCATAACTATCAAGTACGGATGCAGCAAAAGGCATCCAAAAATCTCTGCCTTTAATGAGTTCGTTTATATGTTGAATAATGTCTGGATTTGATGGATTTGCTAAAATACTTCTATTTCCCAATGCTCTTGAACCAAACTCCATCTTTCCAACAACTCTAGCTACAACTTCGCCATTTGCCAATAGTAGTGCAATCTCATCATTATTTGCTTCTGATATTTTATATTTAGCATTTAAATTTTTATCTTTAATATAGTCGAGGACATCTTCTTTAGAATTTTCTGTTCCTAGATATAAACTTTGTAACGGCTTGTTTTCTATATTGTTCTCGTAGTTTGCAACATAACATGCACCTATACATTGAGACTCATCTGATGAAGAACCTGCAACAAAAATATCGTGAACAAAATCTTGATCACCTAATGCTTTGTTTGCTTTAACATTCATCGCTACCCCACCACTGAAAACAAAGTTGTTAAAACCTATCTCTTTACTTGCTTTTTCAAAAAGTTCAATCAACATTTTTTCTGTATAATTTTGTATACCACCTGCGATATTATCAAATCTAAAATATTTCAATTTTTCATTTAGAAACTCATATAGGTCACTAGGTCTATTTTTATGGACAATCTTCAAACCATCAAACTCTAATAGCTCCTCAAAGACTTCAGCTACTTCATTTGCATACTTTTCTTTTGCATAAGGAGCCAATCCCATGACTTTAAACTCATGTTCAAGTGGCTTCATTCTCAAATACAAAGTCACCATTCTGTAAAGTCTTGCTATCTCACATTGATTACTCTCTGCCAACAACTCAAATTTATTATTTTCTATTTTCCAAACGGTTTGATTTTTTCCATCTCCGTATGCATCCACAGTAATCGCTATAGTCTTATCTTTTTTATTTGGATTGGCAAAATAACCATACATTGCATGACAAGTGTGATGATCGTAAAATTTAATTTTATCCTCATCTATTTTCATAAAATCAGCTATGTTTGACACAACGACTTCTCTTACTTTAATTTTCAGTTCATCAACATTTAAAGTATAAAAATCTAATGGTATTTGATAAAAATTCGTTTCATTTTCATATTTTTTTTCAAATATTTGTTTTGCATAGTCTTTTGGATAATCTTCACCGGCTAATTTAGGCTTCCAATAATTATTCATCATATCAATATAGTCATTTATACCAAAAACTGTGTCTATAGGGTATTGTAAATTATTAATATCTGTACGATCTGTAGTTGCCATTGCTACAATATCAATATTTGAATTATCTAAATTATATTTATTGAGTATATAGCTAATAGACTTTATTGGAAAACCTGTTTCATTTTTTCTTTTCGTAAACCGCTCCTCCTGAATTGCACATACTATCTCGCCATCTATTGATAACGATGCTGATGAATTGTGTCCGTCATATACACCTATTATTGTCATAATCTTCCTTTGTATTGTTATTTAATTTTTTATAATGTAAACCCATCGTCTACTACAATATTTTGCCCATTTACATACTGACTCATATCACTAAGCAAATAAACTAAAGTGCCTTTTAAATCACTTTTATCAAGCATCCCTTTAGTTAAACATTTTTCTTTATATTTTTTCAAAAATGATTCTGGCTGACTATCAAATATTCCACCGGGAGTCAATGTATTAACTTTAATATTCATCCCTTTGAAATATTTTGCCATATATTTTGTAAGATGAATTAGACCTGATTTGATCGCTGCATATTCGACGGGCACAGTCATACTTGTACCTTCATATATCTCAAACTTTGGAGCCACAACCCCATAAATAGAGCTTATGTTTACTATGTTTCCATAGCCTTGCTTTTGAAAATATTGTGCGAATTGTTGTGAAGTTGTAAAATAGCCACCTAAATTTAATCCTAAATTTTCTACAAAATCATCATATTCTACATCAAAAAAATGTTTACCATAATTTTTGTTTCGAGGGTAAGCATTGTTTACAAGTGCATCGACTTTTCCATATTTTTCATCAAGATATTTTATACACTCAAGCAAAGAATCTTTTGAAGTTATATCTAGTTTGATAAAATTAATATTTGCTGTATTTAGTTCTAGTAATAAATCATCTTTTACTTTAATCCCAATATCAGCATTGATATCGGCTATGATAGCGATACCACCATTTTCCACGACAGCTTTTACAAACTCTTTTCCGAGCAATCCGGCTCCACCTGTAATCACTACTACTTTATTACTTAGCATTATTCTCCCTCATTAAAAATTCTACAAACTTATAGTCTAGTTCCGTGTCAATATCAATAGACCTCTCTTCTGGCATAACATAGAGTCCAGTAGTTTCTAAAAATAGTGTTTTTTCATTTAAGATACTATCTCGTTTCCAAATATAAATAGAAGCATTCATATCATAACTTTTAGGGGCATCCTGTCTTCTTACAATTGAATTGTCTAATTGCTTTGACAAACTTACTTTTCCAACACTATCAACTTCTACGAGATTAAAATAGGGGCTTCTTCTGCTTGGCATAGCGGTAATTAAATTGTCATTGTGATTGTCTAAAAACTGTTTAAAGGAATCTTTAATATCTTCAACACTTCGTAAAGGAGCAGTTGCATCTAAATCAACCAAATAATCAAAAGTCTTATTGTAATATTCTTCGCTTCTTACAAAAGCATCTTTGATAACATCAAGTTTACCTGCTGTATCACTTGCCATTTCATCGCTTCTTTTAAAAAATACTTCTGCACCATACTGCTTGGCTACTTTAGCTATATCATCACTGTCTGTACTTATGACAATATGTTCAAAAAGCCCCGAAGCAAACGCTTGTTCAATCGTATAAGCAATAAGAGGTTTACCACATAATGCTTTAATATTCTTATTTTTAACACCTTTACTTCCACCTCTTGCACAAATTGTACATAAAATATCGCTCATATATTTTGCTCCTGTATAGTTGATATAGTATCCATCACTTCTAAAGCTTCTTTATAAGTACAAATAGTTTTTTGTTTCTCAAAAACATCTAAGTGCATTTTTTCAAATATTAAATTTCTTTCTAAATTTGAAAAACTATATATCTCTTCAAGTCCAATTTTATTTTTCTTAACTAGTTTATTTGCTATGAAATCAAGCTCATAGGTATGCTCAAAAGTTTCAACCAACAATTTTCTATGAGTTATTTTGCTTATGTAATCTAATGAAATATTTACAACAATATTTTTATTTGTTTTACCTATGAGCATAGTTAAATCATCAGAATTTATCTCCAAATCTGAAATTTTTACTTGACAACTTTTTATGTCATTAATTCGTCCACATAACCACTGAACATAGTCAATCTCATGACTCAAATCTAGTAATACCCCACCACCTTGCTCTTTTTTTGCACTATAACAATTCTTATAATCTGTATTTGGTCTCCAAAATGGTAAATATTGACCACATTTAGCATTGACTAAAATAATTCTTTCATTTTCTACAAATTCTTTTAATTTTTCTAATAAAGGATGAAATCTAAGGACATAGCCAATAAATATTTTATTATTTTTTATTTCTAAAGTTTGTTTTGATTCAAAAAGTGGTTTTTCACAAAAAATTAGTTTATCTTTTATATTTTCTTCTAAAAATTCTAATTGTTCAAAGTGTTTATTTGTCTCAGATGCTATGACAAAATAGTCATATTGACTCATATTATCTACATCTTTTAAATCTTTATAGCAAGTTTTATTTTCAATATTTTGTTTAGTCACCAAATCTATACTTTGAACTATAAATAATTTGGATAAAACCTCATAATGTCTTTTGCCAATTGAGCCATACCCTATAAGTAACACTTTCAACTAAAACACCTCATTATATTTTTGCTTGACTTTATCGTATATCTTCAAAAGAACATCCTTATTTGAAACTATCTCATTTATGGCTTGGCTCATCTCTTCTGGCTCATCATCATATTGATGCGCAATATTGTTTCTAACTTTCCTTAAATTCATCCACTCTTTTGCACTAAAAATATATTCTGTTTTTTCTAATTTATTTAAGATATCTATGAAAGGCAAACTAGACACTTCTTGTTCATAGTTTGCAACAATGAGTTTAAATATTTTATCTCCAAGCGTATCTTGCAGTTTTGTAAATCTAAACATATACTGATCAAGTGCTTGTATTTGATTTTTGTCTAGGTTAGTGTATTCAAATGCTGTTATAGGGATAAAGGTTTGAATGGTTTCAAATGCTTCATTTATTCTTTGTATATGCTTATCGCATTCATGGAAATATTTTTCTAAAATCAATCTATCTTCTTTCAATTCGACTCCTTTATCAAGGGCATGTTCTTCTATAAGCCTTTTTTGGTCTCTCTGGAAAACAACATCTATCTTTTGTTCACCTAATAATTCTTCTAACTTTAATAAAAACTCAACTTTCTTTTTTTGTAAGTTGTCATATTCCTTGTTTGGTAAAAGATACAAATCAATATCTCCACCTTTTTTATTATCATCAACACGACTTCCAAAAAGGTAAACTCTCCCATCATTAAAAACTTCTTTGAATGTTTTTAGTATGACTCTTATTTCTTTTGCACTAAGTCTCATTAAAACACCTCGTGATATTCATTATTTGCTTTCTCAAACTCTTCTAGTCTTCCTATGTCTAGCCAATATTCGCGTATAGGAAAAGATATGCTTTTTTGCTCATCTGCTATTATCTTTTCAAACAATGTTGGCATATCAAAATATTGATTTTGAGGGATATATTCTAGCGACTCAGCACTTAAAACATACACACCACCACTTACAAAAAAGTTATGAACTGGCTTTTCTTCTATACTTTTTATATCTATTCCGTCTATATTTACTACACCATAAGGCACTTGAAAGTCATACTCTCTCACTCCCATTGTGGCGATAGAGTTATTTTGTATGTGATACTCCATCATATGTTCAAAATTTATATTTGTAAGCAAATCTCCATTCATTACAAAAAAAGGTTCATTTAATTTTTCTCTCATCAAACTCAAAGCTCCAGCCGTACCCATTCTTTGTTCTTCATGAACATACTCTATATTTACCCCAAACTTACTACCATCTCCAAAATAATCTTCTATCACTTCCGATTTATAACTCACACTGAGTATAATATTTGTAAATCCATACTTTTTAAAATTTAAGATGATAGTTTCAAGAATGGGCTTATTCCCTACTTTTAACATCGGTTTTGGTGTGTTTTTAGTAAGAGGATAAAGCCTAGTCCCAAGTCCACCCACCATAAGCACAACTCTATTTGATTTGCTTGTAGCTTTTAAAAGCTCATCTACCTCTTCTATCCCTACAAGTTTTCCATCATTATCTACAATAGGGATTTGATAAAGTTTTTTTTCTATGGCAATTTCAAGGATTTTTTCTTTCGTATCTTCTATCTTACACACAGTTGGTGTTCTAAAAATAATAGTTTCAATACTATCATCTAAAGACAAATCGCCAAGCAATCCTCTTCGTATATCGCCATCAGTTACAGTACCTATTAGCTTTTCATTTTCATCCAAAACGATAGCTAACTTCATTGCTCCACTATCTATGATTTGTAATGCTTCTTTGATTGTTGAGTTTGGATTGAGTGTTATGTTTTTGTAGTTTTTCATTTTTCTATTATCCTATTCAAAGCATATTCAAGCTGTTTTTTATTTGGAAGATAAAGTTGATATTTGGCGAGTAAGATTTTATTTTCAATACTATCAGTAGCATATTCAACTAAAATATGATTTTTGTATGCACCTAAGATAATCCCAACTGGCTCATTATCACCCTCTGTCGCTTCCTCTTTTTTGAAATAGTTGAGATACAGATTCATTTGCCCTACATCTTGATGGTCTATTTCACCTCGTTTTAAATCAATCAGCACAAAGCATTTTAAAATCCTATGATAAAAAAGCAAATCAACTCTAAAATGCTTTCCGCCGATACTCATACGATATTGTCTGCCAATAAATGCAAAGCCTTTCCCAAGTTCAAGCAAGAATTGTTGAAGATTTGAGATGAGTCGCTCTTCCAAATCACTTTCAAGGTATTGGTATTGTTCGGGGATATTTAAAAACTCTAACACAAAAGGGTCTTTTATCAAATCTTCGGGCTGTTCTATTTCATGACCCTCGCTAGCTAATCTTAGCACATCTTCTTTATCGGTACTTAGTGCCAAACGGTGAAATAACATACTTTTCATTTGTCGTTTTAACTCTCGCACACTCCATTTCTCTTTTTCGGTTTGCTTGGTATAAAAGCCGATTTCAAGCTCAGAATCCGCTTTTAATATCTCATAATAATGACTCCAAGTCAATTTGTGGGACAGCGTCCCACTTATTTGAAATGTCAGATAAAGCTTTCTCATGTAAAGTAAATTTGACCTTCCAAAACCTTTACCATAAGCTATGGTTAAATCTTTTGAGAGTCTTTCAAAAAGCGCCGTACCATACTCAGCTTTTTCATTTCCATTTTGCTCAAACTCTACAATGTATCTCCCAATCTCCCAATAAGTTTGCACCAAAATACTATTTACACTGCACGCTGCTTTTTCTCTACCTATTGATAGTAGATTACCAATTTGACCCACAAGTTGTGTGTAGTTTTTCTCTATGGCCACTTCTAAACTCACAAAATTTCCTTCAAAAGCACAAAGCTCTCAGCGTACTCACATCCACAAGTAGCACCTCTTAGTATTGCCAATGCTTTTAAGTTTCTCTCGCTTCTTGGAAATGGATGCTCTGCCATTTCACTTTTAAAGATATTCATAAACTCTATTTTTTTATCCATATAGCTGCTTATATCTACAAATACATTTGGTATAAAACTATCCTCTTTTGTGCTTGGTGCGAACTCTGTCTCACTTAACACTTCCATCATGTAGATTTTTTTTATAAACTGGTAACGAAATGATTTTGTACAACTAAATGATGCTTCAAATATTTTTCGATGGTCACTATGTACATCTCCCTTAAAAGGCAAATAGATAATATTTGGCTGCACCTCACTTATTATTTTTGATATTTTTCCTATAAGTTCACTCACAGAGTATTCATCAACTTGCATAGTTTTTAATCTCAAGTTGTGAACACTATCAAAGCTATATAGTTTTGATACTTCTTCTATCTCTTTTTCTCTTGTTTCATAGTAGCTATGCTTTTTATCGATAGTTGTACAAATAAGCCAATGGATCTCATCACCTTTTGATTTATGTTTTAAAAGCGTTCCCCCACATCCCAAGGTTTCATCATCAGGATGAACTGCTACTACCAGAACTTTGTTTTTCATAGATATTCTCCAACTTTTGGAAGCTCTTTAAAATTATGATCTAAAATTTCTACGGCTCCGTCATATGTTTTTACTAAAATTGTATTTTTACTTGATTCTAAAACTTTTCCACTTTCAATGTTTTCTTGAGTATTTACTATAACCTTAACTCTCCAAATAGTTATATCTTTCCCCTTGTATTCAATATGAGCTCCTACATATGGTTTTGATAATGCTCTAACTAAATTATAGATTGCTTCTGATGACATTCTGAAATCAATTTGACCATCTGTTTTTCCTCGTTTTCTCCAAGTATTCGCTAAATTATGATTCTGTTTTTGTGTTTGATAACTATTGTTTTCTAACTGCGGTACAAATTCTTCGATTTGTTCAAGTGCTACATTAATTACTTTATCATAAAGTGTTTGTGCATCATCACTATTTAAAATATCAAAATCTTTTTGAGACAATATATCTCCACTATCGGCACCTTCATCCATGAAAAAAAATGTTGAGGCACTTTGTTTTAATCCAAGTGCCAAAGCCCAGATAAGTGGATGCCTTCCTCTGTTTTGTGGCAATGAAGCAGGGTGATAACCAATAGCACCCAATGGTGCTAATTTTAATAACTCTTTTTTAATTAAGCTAGACCAGCCAAAGCAAAATATAATGTCAGGTTTTAAACTACCGATCCACTCTATGTTTTCATTTGAGTTTATATCATCAACAAATTTATAAGGAATTTTATTTTCTTCACATAAAGGTGTTAAATCTGCAAAATCACTATTGAATTCAGATTTTTTTTTAGTGCAAACCCCAACTACATCTGCTTTAATCTCTATAAGTTTTTGAAGTGTTTTTTTTGAAAATTCAACAGTCCCTATAAAAACAATTTTCATAACGAAAACCTTATATCATAAAAAGATTTTTTTAAAATGTTACTTAAATCGGCTTTTTTAATCTCTTCTATTATTTTCAAACTGGCACATCCGTCTCCATAAGGGTTTTGAACACTTTTTAGCGCCTTTTGAAACTCTTTTGAGTATATTTTTTCAAATGCTTTTTTTATACTCTCTTTGTTCGGCTCGCAATCTATAACACTGTTAGCTTTAATTCTACCTTTTTGTCTATCGCCGATGTTGATGGTCCCAATCTTAAAACTTGGAGTCTCCGCAAGACCGCTAGAGCTATTTCCTACCATTGCATCTACAAATTGCAATGCACTTAAATATCGTAGTTGTCCCAAAGAAGTAAATCCTACTGATTTATGAGGATTTTTAGCCACATATTCATCTATCATTTGATTTATTATTCTTCCATCTGTATCACTGTTTGCTTTCGTAAAGATGATATTTGTATCTTGAAGTTCATCTATAGCATCTAAAAGTTCTTGAAATTGCCCTTTAGCTGTAGAATTTTCAAGAGTTACTGGATGAAAAGTAACCAATATATTTTTTTTATTTAGTTTAAAATCAATTGATTTTTCAAATTCTTCTTTATTTAAAAGTTTTAACCTTTTGATATTTTCAATTCCCATGCCGCCAACATTAAAAACTCTACTTGGATGTTCGCCTAACTGGATAACTCTATTTTTATATTCGTCTGTTGCCGTAAAGTGCAAATGAGACATTTTTGTAATACTATGGCGAATAGGTTCATCAATAAGACCTTCGGTAGCTTCTCCGCCATGAAGATGAGCTATCGGAATTCTTGCAATTATGGCTGCACTTACGGCACTAAATATCTCATACCTATCGCCTAAAACTATTAAAATATCTGGTTTTAATTCGTCAAATGCTTCCGCGAATGAGATTTGAGCTAGTCCCATAGACTTTGAAATTCCTACCGAAGTGTCACTCGACAAAAGCATCTCTATTTTTTTGTTGATAACAAACTCTTTTTCTATTTCTTTGTAAGTAAGTCCAAATTCAGGGCTCAAATGCATACCTGTCGCGATTATTTGTAGCTCTAAATCTTTGTCAGCTTCTATCTCTTTCATCAGCCAATATAAAAGACCGTATTCAGCTCTTGTACCCGTTACTACACATATCTTTTTCATATTAATTTTCCTAAAAACTCAAATGAATCAATATCCATCTTTGATACCGCAAACCATTTTTTACCGAGGTCTTTGAGACTTGCCCCAAAATGATAAATCTCTTTTTCATCAATGATTAGAAATCTGTCATGTGATAAATCAAATTTTTCTATAATAATTTTTGGATATTGAGCATTATGCTTTTGTAAATCAAGCTGGAGTTGTTTTGATAGAGTTTTTGTATATATTTTCATGCTCACATGAGCATCTCTTTTGGTAAATAATACTAAAGTGTTTTCATCCACATAGTTATCTATTAGTTTTATAGATTTTTTAGCACTTTTAATAATATCACTCACAAAAAGATAGGCATCAAATATTTGTCCTTCATAAAAAATATGATTTTTTTGTGGCACTCCCTTTTCTTCTATGGCATTTAAAATAGCATCTACTTTTGTATCATTTTTGATTTCATAGGTTATTTGTCTTTTTTCTATCGATTTTATTTTATGAAAAATAGAGGCATTGTTTAACAAAAATCTTCTCATATTTACAAATGTATCTATAATTTGTATGCTTACTTCTATAGCCATTTGACTTCTCAATACTGCTGAAAGCATAGAGACACCTTGTTCTGTAAAGACATAAGGGAGATATTTTTTATGTGTTCCCCAGCCTTTATCTAAACTTAAGGTCACAAATCGTGACCTTAAGTTTTTGTATTCTTCTTCAGTTAGTTGAAATCTAAATTTTTGGGGAAATCTTTCAATATTTCTTTTAACTGCTTGATTAAATACTTTTGTCTCAACTCCATACAATAGTGCCAAATCTTCATCTAGCATCACTTGCACACTTCGAATGGTGTAGATTTTGTCTTGGATGGTTTGATTATCGATGATAGTTAATTCATTCATATCATCTCATCTTCTTGATAATCTTTGCTTGCAATAGTGCCTATTACTTCATCCCATCGCATCGGGGTTATCCCATTTCCGGGTCTTTTAACGGCAAGATTGTCTTGTGTGAACGGCTCACCTTTTTTTATAGGCTTATCTGCCACTATAGACTTTCTGGCAACCTGCATATTCGGCATCTCGCTCTTGCTAGGTTTTTTGACGCTGCTGCCTAAAGCAATCTCAATATTTCTAATAGCTTTTACCATCTCTTTTAATTCGTCAGGTTCTAAAGAAGCCTTATGGTCCGGCCCCTCCATAGCACAATCAAGCGTAAAGTGCTTCTCAATACAGCTCGCCCCCATAGCAACCGCCGCAATATCGACTTCAATTCCTAAAGTATGGTCGCTGTAGCCGTAAGACACATCAAAAGTTTTACCGATTGTTACCATAGCCTTGAGGTTTACATCCTCCATCGGTGTAGGATACATAGTATTTGCATGTAAAACCGTAATGTTCTCTTTTTTTGTTCCGGCATCTATGAGAATATCAAGAGCATCTTCTATCTCGCCGATGTCAGTCATGCCTGTTGAGAGAATCACTCTCTTGCCCAGTTTGCCTATATGTCTTAGGTACGGCAGATTTGTTATCTCCCCGCTTGGGATTTTAAATATCTCAAGCCCTAGAGTGTCTAAAAGTTCAATACTGTCGTGGTCAAAAGGAGTAGATAAAAATATGATGTTTTTACTCTTGCAGTAAGCCATAAGCTCATGATGGGTTGCCTCATCAAGCTCAAGCTTTTTTATCATATCAAACTGCGACTCAGCTTTGCCGGTTGTCTGCTTTTGATACTCGGCTTTTTGTGCATTTTTGCTTACCAATTTTTCAGCTTTAAATGTTTGAAATTTAACGGCATCGGCTCCGGCGACACTAGCCGCATCAATAAGCTTTTTTGCTAACTCTGTTGAGCCATTATGATTAACACCTGCTTCTGCAATTATAAAAACTTTGTTCATTTTGCCACACTCCCGGCTTTTATAAATCCGCTTACTTCAACATACTCTTTTGAAGTTGCATTGCTTCCGTAGAAGGTATCTTTTTTGACAACAACACCGCCGTTTACAACAGCGCATGTTGAGATATGGCAGTTATCCTCTACGACGGCGTCATGTTCAATCAGAGCTTTTGTGTTGATGATACAATTTTTTCCAATTTTAGCATTTGCATTTACTAAAGCATGGTGCATAACAACACTCCCCTCATCTACAAAAGAGTGTTTTGAGACATAAGCAAGCGGAGAGGTAATAGCCGGCAGATTAAATCCTATATTTTTTAATTTATCAAACACTCTAACTCTGGCCACATTTGATTTGATTTGTCCAACCGTTATTACGGCATTTTTACATGTAGCAAATAGAGCTTTCAAATCGTCATCGCAGCCGATGATTTTATATCCTAAAACATTTTGCCCAAGCAACTCTTTTTTATCAATAATGCCGACTATCTCATATCTGTCTTGCAGCTCAATCACATCAATAACAGATCTGCAATGCCCACCACCACCGATTAAAACTATTTTTTCTTTCATTTTAGTTTTCCCAAAAATTCAACTAAATCTATATTTAATTTACTAAAAGCAAAAGTTTTGTTACCCAAATCTTTTAAACTTGCTCCTATATGATAAAGTTCATTATTATCTATTAGTAAAAATCTATCATGAAATTTAATTAAGTTTTTTAATTCTATATTTGAATACTGCTTGTTATATTTTTCAACTGTCAATAATAATTGCTTAGAAATATTTTGAGTATATATTTCTATTTTTATATTTTGATTATTTGAAAATAGTGTTAAAGTAGTTTCATCTACATAATTATCTATCAAGATTATACTTTCTTTTGCTTTTTTTATTAGATTTGCTACAAATAAATAAGCATCAAAAATTTCTCCGTTGTAAAATATACCTTGTTTCATCTCTAAAGTACTATTTTTCATATGAGACTTTACTTCTTGCATATCATTTTCAAGATTCAATAATCTTTGCTCTGTGATTTTATGAGTATTTATAGCATAGCCATTTGTGATATACTCTTTTAGAACTGTTGTTGCCCATTGTCTAAATCTTGTAGCTTTTTTGCTATTTGCTCTGTACCCTATAGAGATAATCACATCCAAATTATAGTGTAAAACATCTCTAGTAACCTCTCTATTCCCTTCTCTTTGAACTATCCGAAAATTTCGGATAGTTGAGTTTTCATACAGTTCTTCTTCTTTGTATATAGCTTTTATATGGTCATTGACTGTTCTTATATCTTTATCAAAAAGTTCTGCTATCTGTTTTTGTGTAAGCCATATTGTTTCATCATCCACAGATATTTTTAATTCTATTTCACCATCTGAATATATAGCTATATTTTTATTTGTGCTCATTTAGACTCTTTTGTGCTTTTTGAAACTTGTTTTGATTTTTTCATATGCTATATTCCAACACTTACACCCTAGCCGAACTTGGGATATTTACAACTCTCTCTTCTAAATATTTTGCATTTTTTAGCTCTGCACTTTGACAATCTTTAAACATCTCAAGTTCATTCATCAGTCGCCAAATCGGTCTTGTCATTACACCGTTTTTGTTTGTAAAGTCCAAAAACTCATCTCGCTGTTTTTTATCTTGTAGCATTACGGCTTGAAGCCAATAATTTGACTTTGAATTTTCAGGCTCTTTAATAAATGTAATATCTAGGTTATAAAAAAAATCTTCATATTGTTTGGTTAAATCTCTTTTATCTTCTAAAAACTTATCTAACTGCTCTAATTGTGCTACCAAAAGTGCTGCATTAATATTTGGCAAACGGTAGTTATACCCTATTTCATCATGAACATATTCATAAGGATGCGGTATCTTAGCTGTAGTTGTGATATGTTTTGCTTTTCTTGCCAATGCTTCATCATCAGTAACAATTACTCCACCACCGCCTGAAGTTATAATTTTATTTCCATTAAAACTAAATGCTCCAAGTTTTCCAAAAGTTCCGGTATGTTTGTTTTTGTAGTAACTTCCAAGAGATTCTGCCGCATCTTCAACTAAAGTAATATTCCATTTATCACAAATATTTTTTATCTCAACAATGCGACAAGGATGACCAAATGTGTGCATTGGAACACAAGCTTTTATGGTTTTACCGCTAGTTTTATTTCTACATGTGCTATTTACTATTTCACAATTTGTTTCTAAAAAAGATTGTAAAAAATCTGGACTTAACCCCATGGTATCTAAATCGACATCAACAAATATAGGTTTTGCTCCAATATAACTAATTGCATTACAAGTTGCTATAAAAGTAAGTGGTTGGGTAATTACTTCATCATCTCGTTTTACACCTGCTAAAAGCAGAGAAATATGAATGGCAGCTGTTCCATTGACTGTCGCAATTGCATATTTGCTTCCAACAGTTTTAGCAAACTCTTCTTCAAAAGTATCTACATATTTACCGACACTAGACACAAATGTAGAATCTATGCAGTCATTAAGATATTTTTTTTCATTACCAATAAATCGTGGTTCATGCAATGGTATAAAATCATTTGTTTTAAAAGTTTGTTTTATAAAGTCAACTATATTTTGCATTACATTTTCCCATCAAGATATTTACCAGTTTCTTTATGTCCAAAGTCTGGAATCATTGTATAAAATTCTTTTACAATATCATCTTTTGACCAAGAAAGATGTGATTTAAAAGCTTTAATCGTTTTTTCAAAATTATTCAATTTTTCTTCATCATAAATAGCTTCATTTTTTATAATTCCAAGATTTTCAAATTTTGTCATATTAAGTGTCTCTTTATCCGTAAAAAACTCTTCAAAATCCTTCTCGCCAGTGGTATCACTTGCAGTGAACAAACATGGCCATTTGCCATCTTTGGGAAGCGTTTTGCAAAGCTCTCTTGCTTCGTCTTCATCTTTGCAAAGATACGGTTCATACCCCTTTTCCTGAAGATACTTAACTGCTATATCTGCAAAAGTGATAAGATGCAGATTTTCACTTAGTTTTGGAAAAAATATATCTCTATTTTCTCCAAAGATGCAAGACATAAGACAAAGTTCGCCACTCTCCTGTGGAGTTACGAAATATCTTTTTATATCATTTGGAGCGACAATGGGCTGATTTTTCTCTATTCGTTGGTTAAATCCATGAAGAAGCGACCCGTCACTAAAAGCAACATTTGCAAATCGTGCCATCGACACATTGATTTGTTGTGATTTACGCATAACAAACATCTCCATAATTCGCTTGCTTGCACCCATCATGTTTACTGGATTTGCCGCCTTGTCCGTGCTTACACAGAAGTATTTTTTAACTCCGTTTTCTATAGATTGCTTGAGTGTTTTATCAGTGTTGAAAATATTGACATCAATCATACGCATAAGAGTAAATGGGTCTTTTTCGCTTCTTACATGTTTAAGTGCAGATAGGTTCAAAACATAATCATATTTTCCGTCAGCTTTTATAAAAGCATCGTACTCAACTGAACCGACATCAAGGGCAAATGTAGAAAAATCACCCTCAATATAGCCAAAAGAACTCCTAATATCTCGAACAAGCTCCACCATGTTGTTTTCAGAGATATCTACAACATGGAGTTTTTTTGGATGGCGTTTAAATATCTCTTTTGTTACGGCTTGACCGATAGAACCCGCCCCGCCGATAACTAAAAATGTTGAAGATGAAACTATTTGAAAAAGCTCTTTTTCATGATTTTTTATGTCCTCACAAAAAAGTTCTTTTTCTCTACCTATTAATTTTAGTATTTTAGTCATTCTTCTCTCCATAAAACTCTCTATACCACTTCACAAATCTCTCAACTCCGACATCTAAAGAAGTGTCCGGCTTGTACCCAAAATCATTTATAAGCTCACTGACATCTGCATAAGTCGACACAACATCGCCTGCCTGCATCTCCATAAAATTTTTCTTTGCTTCAATACCAAGTGATTTTTCGAGTGTTTTTATAAAGTCTAAAAGCTGAATTGGAGAGTTATTTCCTATGTTGTAGATTCTGTAAGATGCGGTTGAACGGTCGGCAGGAAGGTTGGATTCTGAATCGAGTTCAGAATGACGAGATTGTTGTTCAGAATGACGAAAGGATTGCGCCGGATTGTCTATCACTTTTATTATGCCGTCCACTATATCATCTATGTATGTAAAATCCCTGCTCATATCGCCATGGTTAAATACTTTTATAGCCCTGTCATTTAAAATAGCATCCGCAAAAAGCATCGGTGCCATGTCCGGTCTTCCCCACTCGCCATAAACGGTAAAAAATCTTAGCCCTGTGGCTTGGATACCGTACAAATGGCTGTAAGAGTGTGCCATCATCTCGTTTGATTTTTTTGTAGCCGCATAGAGGCTTATCGGGTGGTCTGTATGGTCGCTAGTCTTAAAAGGCTGCGATCTGTTTAGTCCATATACGCTTGAACTGCTTGCATACGCCAAATTTTTTACGCCAAAGTTTCTGCAAGCCTCCAAAATATTTAAAAATCCCACTATATTGCTTTGTATATACGCATGCGGATTCTCAATGCTGTATCTCACACCCGCCTGCGCGGCAAGGTTGCATACTGCGTCAAAAGCTTTGCTTTCTTTAGTAAACATCTCTGTTTCAAAGATCTTGTTTATGGCTTGCGTATCCTCTAATCCCGCTTTGATAAATTTATGTTTTGGATACTTAGTACTGACAACGGATATGGTTTCTTTTATTAAATCTTCACTTATCCCAAGCTCAGCAAGTCTTGCATATTTTAGATTTACATCATAGTAGTCATTAATATTGTCTAGCCCTACTACCTCATCACCCCGCTCTAAGAGCTTTTTAGCCAGATGAAAGCCGATGAATCCTGCTGTGCCTGTTACTAGTATCTTCATTGTTTGTCTCTTAATTGTTGAATATTGCTTACCAATTCATCTAGTTCTTGAGTAGTTAAATCCCAAACTATTTGAGGGTCCACACCAAAATATTCATGTATTATAAAATTTCTAAAATCTTTTACCATTCGCCATGGATATTGCGGTAATCTTTCCTCTAATACTTCTATCAAATTAGAAACAGCTTCACCTATTATTATATACTCTCTAATGGTCGCACTGTATGTTTTTCTATCGCTTACAAACTCTTCAAAGCTCATATCATCAATAAATTCTTTAATAGCACTTGAGGAGTCTATGATATCATCTATATACAGGCTTTTATCCCTTTTAGACATATATAATTTCCTTTTCAATATATTTTTTTACTATAGGCTTAAGTGTACTCTCTATCCCTAAATCTACATTGTGATGTAGATTTTCTTCCAAATATTGCTTTAGGGCAAAAAAGCTTCTAAATTTATTCTTGCTCTCTATCTCTACTGCTATATCAATATCGCTGTTTTCATTTTGCTCATCTCGCACATAGCTTCCAAACAATCCAATCTTTGTAAGACCAAACTTATCATGAAGTTCTTGTTTATGCTCTTTTAAAAAATTCAAAATAATCGTTTTAGTCATTTTACACTTCCTTAACTATCGCTATTAAAAATATCTCTGGTATAAACTTTATCTTTCACATCCATTATACTATCGCTTAGTCTGTTTGCCACTATGACATCGCTAATCTTTTTAAACTCTGCCAAATCTTTTATGACTCGTGAGTTGAAAAAGCTATCTTCTTGGCAAGCGGGTTCATAGATAACAACTTCTATACCTTTTGCTTTTATACGCTTCATAATCCCCTGAATAGCAGAGCTTCTAAAATTATCCGAGCCTGTTTTCATAACAAGCCTGTAAACACCGACAATTTTCGGGTTTTTCTTAATAATTGCGTCTGCCACGAAGTCTTTTCTTGTGCTGTTTGATTTCACAATAGCTTCTATCAAATTGCTTGGAACATCTGAGTAGTTTGCAAGAAGCTGTTTTGTATCTTTTGGCAAGCAGTATCCGCCGTACCCGAACGACGGATTGTTATAGTGCGTTCCGATGCGAGGGTCAAGTCCGACACCCTCTATGATTTGCTTAGTATCAAGTCCGTGTGTTTGTGCGTAACTATCTAACTCGTTAAAATACGCAACTCTCATGGCAAGGTAGGTATTTGCAAAAAGTTTTATAGCCTCCGCTTCCGTTGAGTCGGTAAAGAGAATAGGAATATCTTTTTTAATCGCGCCCTGAGCCAAAAGATTTGCAAAGACTTTAGCTCGCTCACTCTGCTCTCCAACGATAATTCTGCTTGGGTAGAGATTGTCATGAAGCGCCAAACCCTCTCTTAAAAACTCAGGAGAGAAGATGATGTTGTCTGTTTTAAACTTCTCTTTCAAACTATTTACATAACCTACTGGAATAGTTGATTTTATAACCATCACGGCATTTGGATTTATACTTAAAACATCGGCAATTACATACTCTATGCTTTTTGTATTGAAATAGTTTGTCTGCGAGTCATAATCAGTCGGAGTCGCAATAATGACAAAGTTCGCATTTTCATACGCCTCTGTTTTATCGAGAGTTGCACGAAAATTCAGGTCATCTCTTAAAAGAAACTCTTCTATCTCTTTGTCTTCGATTGGAGAAATTTTTTTGTTTAACATCTCCACTTTTTGGGGAATGATGTCAAGAGCGACCACCTCGTTATGTTGAGATAAAAGTATACCGTTGCTTAGACCGACATATCCAGTTCCCGCTATTGCTATTTTCATTTAATTGCAATCCTCTATATTTTTTGCTTTTATTTATGATTGAATTCTATCAAATTCAAACTTTTAATAAAATTTTAATGTGTGAAAAATTATCAATTTATGCTAAGATATAGGCGATTTTCAGCTAAAAGGCGACCTTATGAAATACATACGATTTTTTAATGAACTTGGCATTGGCGATGTTTCGATAGTCGGAGGCAAAAATGCTTCACTTGGAGAGATGTACCAAAACCTTACCACAAAAGGTGTAAATATCCCAAACGGTTTTGCCACGACGAGTGATGCTTACTGGCTTCTTTTGAAAGAGAACAACATAAAAGAGAAGATACATACGATACTGAGTGACCTTGATATAAGCGATACGAACAATCTTCAAAAGCGCGGACTTGAAGTCCGTACTCTTATCTTAAACTCACACCTTCCAAAAGCCCTTGTAGATGAACTGATTGAAGCATACAAAACTCTCTCAAACGAATACGATTCACAAAACATTGATGTGGCAGTTCGTTCATCGGGAACTGCGGAGGATTTGCCCGATGCCTCTTTCGCGGGACAGCAGGAGACTTTTTTAAACATCGACACTCCAGAAGCACTTTTAAAGAGCGTACTGCGTTGTTTTGCTTCACTCTTTACCGACCGCGCCATCAGCTACCGCACAAGCCGTGGATTTAGCCATTTCAAAGTTGCTCTTTCGGTAGGCGTGCAGAAGATGGTGCGAAGCGATATCTCTTCAAGCGGGATAATGTTCACCATAGATACCGAGAGCGGCTCTGAGAATCTAATACTCATAAACTCCATCTGGGGTTTGGGCGAAAATGTGGTTAGCGGACGAGTAAACGCCGATGAGTTTTTTATCTTCAAACCTACTCTAAAAAACGGAATCAATACTATTTTAAAACGCTCTTTGGGAAGCAAAAAAGAGAAGATGTTATACGCAGAAGATGTGCGCACTCTAAATATTGCAACAACAAAAGAGGAGCAGGAGAGCTTCTCCATAAACGATAACGAAGTGATGGAACTTGCCAAGCAAGCACTTATAATCGAAGAGCACTACGGTCGCCCGATGGATATCGAATGGGCAAAAGACGGAAATGACTCTAAGCTCTACATCGTTCAAGCAAGACCTGAAACCGTGATGAGCAAACAAAACAAAAGTATGACGAGTGAGCAATATTCACTTAACGCAAAAGGTGCAAAAATTTTAACATCAGGACGGGCGGTCGGAGAAAAAATCGGTACGGGGAAAGTAACCGTTATAAACAACACCTCTGAATTTGCACACTTTAATGACGGCGACATCTTGGTTGCTGACTCTACCAATCCAGACTGGGAACCTATCATGAAAAAGGCTTCGGCGGTTATAACAAACCGCGGAAGCCGTACATGTCATGCGGCTATCGTTGCCCGTGAAATAGGCGTTCCAGCCGTTGTCGGATGTGCAAATGCCACAGAAGTTTTAAAAGATTCTCAAGTGGTAACCGTAAGTTGTGCAGAGGGCGATGAGGGATATGTGTATGAGGGGGAGCTTGCTTACTCTGTAAAAATTATAGATATGAGCAAACTCAAACCGACAAAAACCAAACTATTTGTAAATGTTGGAAATCCGACCGAAGCTTTTAGCTTTGCAAAAATGCCAAATGACGGCGTGGGGCTTGCTAGAATGGAGTTTATAATGAATAACTCCATCGCCGCTCATCCGATGGCGCTTGTTGATATGGAGAAGGGCAAAAGCGTCAAAGATGAGGATAAAATCCGCTCTTTTATGACGCCCTATACGGACACAAAAGAGTTTTTCATACATAAGTTGAGCGAAGGCATAGGGATGATTGCCGCAGCTTTTTATCCAAAACCCGTCATCATAAGAACAAGCGACTTTAAAAGCAACGAGTACCGCAATATGCTTGGCGGATTAGAATACGAAGCAGAGGAAGAGAATCCTATGATAGGCTTTCGAGGAGCGAGCCGCTACTATGACGAAAGTTACCGCGAAGCGTTCGAGTGGGAGTGTGCGGCACTTAAAAGAGTACGCGAAGAGATGGGGCTTACAAATATCAAAATTATGATTCCCTTTGTCCGCACTCCCGAAGAGGGCAAAAAAGTCATAGAGATTATGATCAAACAAGGACTTATTCAAGGCAAAGACGGACTTGAAATCTATGCAATGTGCGAGATTCCCGCAAATGTCATACTTGCCGATAAATTTTTAGAGGTTTTTGACGGCTACTCAATCGGCTCAAACGATTTAACGCAGCTAACTCTAGGGGTTGATAGGGAGAGTGCAAAGATTGCGCACATATTTGACGAAAGAAATGAAGCGGTTAAGAGGATGTTGCAAATGGCTATAAAAGCGTGTAAAGAGAGAGGCAAATACATAGGCATCTGCGGGCAGGCACCGTCTGATTATCCGGAGATAACGGAGTTTTTAGTGCAAAACGGTATTGATTCTATTTCATTAAATCCCGATTCGCTCTTTAAAATGCATCAGGTTGTGAGCGAAATAGAAAACAGAAGATAATATTTCCAGCCGGTTCGTGGTGAGCCTGTCACCGTTCGTGGTGAGCCTGTCGAACCATAAACAAACCCTTCGACAAGCTCAGTGCGAACGGGATAAATTAAATATTTAAGTTATGCAAAGAAGTCTAATCAAAATCTTTTTCTAAAAAACTTTTCCGCCTCCATTACCGCGACAAGCGTTAAGGCAATGAAGAGCAGTGTTGTCCACATCTCTAAACTAACCGGCTCAATGCTCAGTAGCGACTGCATAAATGGGTTATACATCGATATGATATGTATGCCCTGCGCAGCCAAAACAGATATCCATAAAAACCTGTTTTTAGCGTGATTAATTTTAAAAATAGAGTTATTTTCGCTGCGCGAATTAAATACATGTACATTTTCAAACAACACCATCAGAAGCAGCGTAAGATTTCTAGCCGTCTCCTCTTGATAACCAAATTCAAGCAGAGTATAAAAAAGGGCAAATGCCGAGATACCCATATAAAGTCCGCCGACGACAACCCTGCTAACCATAACCTTATTAAAGATAGGCTCTTTTGGGTCGCGCGGTTTACGCTTTAGTATCTCCGGTTCAGCTTTTTCAACTGCCAACGCCATATCTTGAAAACCGTTGGCAACAAGGTTTAACCATAGTATTTGAACAGGAAGAAGGGGAATAGGAATAAAAAACAGCATTGAAAGAAAAACAAGAACAATCTCGGCAACCCCTGTTGATATTAAAAGATGAATAACTTTGCGGATATTATCATACGCCACTCGCCCCTCTTCTACACCGTTGACAATGGAGCTAAATGAGTCATCCGTCAAAATCAAATCACTCGATTCGCGTGCAACATCCGTACCGCTTTTTCCCATTGAGATACCAATGTTTGCAAATTTTAACGCCGGTGCATCATTTACACCGTCTCCCGTAACTGCTACAAAATGACCGAGATCTTGAAATGCTTTTACGATAAGCTGTTTTTGTTCAGGTGAAACCCTTGCAAAAACCCGTTTATTTGCAATCTCCTCTTTATGGGCTCCCCGTTCTTGCCAATGAGAAATCTCCACTCCGTCAATTATTTCATCTTTATCAATGGCGATACCAAGCTCTTTTGCTATAAAAAATGCCGTATTTGGATGGTCTCCGGTTACCATCACAACTCTAATTCCTGCATCAGTTGCTATTTGTACGGCATCAACGACTCCCTTGCGCAAAGGGTCTGTGATGGCGGCGAATCCAAGATAGATATAACCGTCATTTGCGATAGCGTTTTCATCGCTCACCTTATATGCAAGTGCTATATTTCTAAATCCTTTAGCCGCCCACTCATCTACCTGTTTTAAAATAGATTCTCCGCTATCCCCGCTCATAGCGCATTTGCTGAGTATAACTTCCGGCGAACCTTTTATAAAATGTATCTTTTTGCCATCTATCTCGTAGCTCGCAGCGGAGTATTTATTGACGGGCTCATAAGGCAGACTGTTTATAGGTTTAAGAATTTTATGTTTTTCAAAAAGCGACTCATCCAAAGCAAGTGCATATCTAGCCAGTGCCACATCAACCTGATCTCCGATGAAAACAAACTCACCATCCTCTTTATGATATGTAGCTTCGTTGCATAAAATCGCACCTAAGAGCAGATGCTCATTAATATACTCGTTAGGGTCATATCTCTTCTCAGAAGTCACTAAATGCTCGACGCTAAGTCTATTCTGAGTCATTGTTCCCGTCTTATCGCTTGCTATTAGCGTACAAGAACCAAGACCTTCAATGGCGGAGAGCCGCCGCACTATGACATTTCGTCTGCTCATGGCGGCACTGGCAACGCTAAGCGCCACCGTAATAGCAACGGGAAGTCCTTCAGGAATGGCAGACACAACCAATACTACCGTTAAGAAAAATATATCTTTTAGCGGGATATCTCGATAAATTCCGAGCATAATAATCACTATTGCAACTCCGCCTATCATCTTAGAGATATTTATTGAAAATTTCTCCATGCGAAGTATTAACGGCGGTTTTACTTCTTCATTAAGTGCAAGAAGAGAGGCGATTTTGCCAACCTCTGTTTGATTTGCAATCGCCGTAACCACCCCTGTTGCCCGCCCCTTTGTAACTAAAGAGCCGCCGTAAAGCATATTTTGTCTCTCGCCGATAGGTTCATCTACATCTTTGGAGACATAGGCAAAATCTTTACTTACATCAATGGACTCACCGCTAAGGAGCGACTCATTGACTTGGAGCTCATTAGTTTCAATAAGCCTTATATCTGAGGGAACTTTAACACCCGATTCAAAAAAAACTATATCCCCGACAGTAACATCTTCGCTCGATATCTCAACTCGGTGCCCGTCTCTTAAGACATTGACAAAAGTTTTTATTACCCTCTTTAGAGCATCGGCTCTCTCACCGGCGCTATACTCCTGATATGTTCCGACTATCGCATTTATGCTAAGTGCCACCATTATAAATCCGGCATCTCCAAACTCTTTAATCGCTAATGAAACACCGGTAGCCATTAACAAAATATAGATGACAGGGCTTTTAAACTGCTCTACGAATATCCAAAAAACAGTGCGTTTTTTAGCTTCTGGTAAAATGTTTTTTCCGTAGTGTTTAACACGAAGCAAAGCCTCTTCGTTGCTCAATCCATCAACACTGCACTCTAGATTTTGCAAGGTCTCTTCTACGCTTTTAGTATGGAACATAAACTGCCCTTCTTCTCTACTATATGTGCACTATCATAGTTTCTACTAGCTTAAACTCGACTTCAATAATCTTATAAAATTATGATAGACTTTCATCCATGAAATTAAATGTACTGCTCTCAATACTCTTTGCTATTGTTACAAGCTTTGCCGCTATTCATGAAGTAGAGCATATTCAACATAATGACGGCTCAACATGTTTGGTATGTACCGTTAATCACAATCTACTCTCTGCCGATGCCGTTAAACTTGTGTCAAATATCGAAATTTCTCACTTTGAAAAAATTTTACAAAACAACCCAATCTCATATCTGTATCTCAAAACGAACTCCAACCAAAACCGCGCCCCTCCTTTAGCTTCTTAACAACCAAAAAATAAAACAAAACACTTTACGAAATAATATTATCAATATAGGATAGAACTATGAAAAAACAGCTATGTTTATCATTGGTTGCGTCTTCATTTCTTTTGGCTGATACAGATATAGAGCAGTTAAAAATAGAGATGAACAAACAGCAGCTAATAATAGAAAAATTACAAGAAAAAATAGAAAAACTTGCAGTGGCGAAAAAATTTGAGGCTCCGCAAATCGAAACTTTTGACCAATCGAAATTTATGCCGGATATATCGCTTATCCTTGATCTCTCTTATGTAAGCAGAAGTAAAAAAGATGATGAGGTTGCTCATCTTGAAGTACCCGGCGTTGTTCATGGACTTTTAGGTTCACACTCTGACGGCGATGTTACACACTCTACCTACAACGCGAGCAATGGGTTTAATCTAAACTATGCCGAACTTGCACTCTCAAGCTCTGTTGACCCTTATTTTACCATGGATGCCATATTTCACCTCAGTGAACACGGGTTTGAGATAGAAGAGGCGTTTGTTACCTCCACGGCTTTGGGTCACGGGCTAAGAGTAAAAGGCGGGAAATTTCTCTCCAATTTCGGTTATTTAAATGAAAAACATCACCATGCATGGAGTTTCAGCGATATGCCTCTGGTTTATGAGAGCTTTTTAGGTCTGCATGCCATTAACGAAATAGGCGCTCAGCTCCAATGGACGGCTCCCACCTCAACATATCTAATGTTTGGCGCAGAGGTGTTGCAGGGAGAGAATGAGCAGATGTTTGGCAACAATACGATTGGCAATACGGAAACCCCGATAACTAAAGGTTCTCAAGCACCATCGCTCTTTGTCGGGTACATAAAATCATCAATCGATATAGACGACACCACAATTTTAGGCGGTCTCTCTTACGCAAACGGAAGTTCAAGAGTAGATCATTCTCAAGAGGAGGCTCCCAGCGCATTTAGCGGAGACAGCTCACTTTACGGTGTCGATTTGACGATAAAGCACTATTTTGACTCTTACAGCTTTCTCTCATGGCAGAGCGAATGGCTGATGCGGGATATGGACGGCATAGAGTACACACTTGACCCTGCCGATATAAGCGTTGTAACCGCTACCGCAAATCTTAGAAAAAAACAGGCAGGAATTTACACCCAACTTGAGTATGGTATAAATAAAAACTTCTCTGCGGCTATAAGATATGACACAATCTACAAAAACGATGTTGTAGAGAGTGGCGTAAACATGAATGAACCGGACTCTTTAAACGGCTACTCCGCAATGATAGAGTACAAAACAAGCGAGTTTGCAAAATTCAGGCTTCAATATAACCGCAATGAAGCACTTTATAACGAAGATGCTATAAAACAAAAAATTGATACGATTATTTTTCAGGCAAATATTGCTATCGGCGCTCACGGCGCTCACTCATTTTAGGAGATAATTATGAGATTTTTACTATTACTCTTGCCCTTAAGCCTTTTTGCAAACCTTAACATAGCAGTCAGCTATCCCTACATCGGTGCTCTCACAAAGAGTATCGGCGGCGAGAATGTAGAAACCGTAGTGCTGGCAAATGGAAACTGGGACCCTCACTTCGTAGTTCCAAAACCATCACTTATATCAAAAGTAAGAAATGCCGACGGGCTTATTATGAATGGAGGACAGCTGGAGATAGGCTGGTTGCCTCCGCTTATAAAAAAAGCCGGCAATCCAAAAACAAATGTTAATGCCAAAACATTTCTAAACCTCTCCAACCATATCTCAATGATAGATAAACCTCAAAGCGTCAGCCGCTCCGGCGGTGATTTGCATCCTGAGGGAAATCCGCACTTCAATCTTGACCCAAACAATATTCTGATTTTGGCAAATGCCATCAAAGAGTATTTGTCAACAATTGATTCAAAAAATTCGCATGTTTATGAGAAAAACTATGTGATTTTTTCTGACATGTGGAAAAAAAAGATTGAGCTCTGGAATGAGAAGATGCTAAGTAAAAAAGGGGTGAAAGTTGTACAGTTTCACAACATACTTGCATACTTTAACAAGGCATACAAAATAGAAAATATAGCTACTATCGAGCCTCTTCCGGGGATTCCGCCATCTTCAAAACATACCGTTGACACAATCGAACTTATAAAAAAAGAGCAGCCCTGCTGTATCTTGCATGATGTTTACCACTCCACAAAAACGGCTGAATTTATATCTGAAAAAACAGGTATAAAAATAGTTTTAATACCTCACGATATTGGAGCGTTGGAGTCTGTTGAAGATTTAACATCCCTATTTGACTACCTGACTAGTGCGATAAAATGATAGATATTCTTCTGGTACCTATTGCTCTGGTTGTTATTCTTGTAATGCTCCACGCCTACTTCGGGATGGAGATTTTAAAACGGGGCATAATCTTTACAGACCTTGCAATTGCCCAGTTTGCAGCCCTTGGCTCATCTGTCAGCCTTGGCTATTTTCACGAAGAGCACTTCTACATCTTAACATTAGGTTTCGCACTTTTGAGCGCATTTCTTATAGCTTTTGCCTCAACTAGAAAACTGCATCTTGAAGCGTTTATCGGGATTTTATATGTTTTAGGGGCAAGCGGCATTATGATGGTGCTCTCTCACTCGGCGGAGGGGATGGAACATTTCAAATCGCTTCTAGCCAGCGATATACTCTTCACGCCTCCAAGCGAAGTGATAAAAAGTGCTATTATCTACGCTTTTATTGCGCTTGCACTCTACTTTTTGTATCCAAAGCTAAACGGGTTTTTAAAAGAGCTCCTCTTCTTCTCGCTGCTCGCTCTCACGGTTACCTCTTCAGTCGCTCTTGCCGGAGTTTTTGTGGTTTTTGTACTGCTGATAGCGCCGCCTTTTGTCGCTCTATCTCTAAACTTTAAAAGGGCTTTGCTCGAGAGTTTCTTTTTTGGATGGTTTTTTAGTATAAGCGCAATTATAATATCATACTTCTACGATTTGCCGACGGGTTACGCCATTGTATTTTTGGGTGCATTTTTAACCGCGTTTGCAGTTTTGGCAACATCAAAAAAGGTATCAAAGAGCTGATATGAAATATCCAAACGAGTGGACACAAAAAGAGTTTTTGCAAAACATAAAAAAGCTTGAAGCAGAGGGTGTAAAAGTTTTGCTGATTGACACAATTCTTTCGCCGATTGATGGCACAGATACGGTGGTTTATAATCCTTATGAACTACAAAAAGAGCCCGATGGAAGCGTCTTTGTATTTTACTGCGACACCGGAAAAGCAACGCTAAACAGGCTTGGGGAGTATAAAAAGAAGTTTCCTTTGCATCACTGCATCTCGCTCAAGGGCGGCAGAGGTTATTGGCGCATAAATATGAGTCTTTTAGATGAGTGAATATGAAAAAAATTTAGATAATTTTATTTTAAATCTGCGTAAGGGGAACTTTTACGATGCGCATGAGGATTTAGAATCTATATGGTTTCCCAGAAGATTCGAAGAGAGTGATGAAGTAAAACTTCTAAAAGGTTTTATAAACGCCTCGGTTAGTTTTGAGCTTCGCAAAAAAGGTAAAATAGAACAAGCTAAAAAAGTTTGGAACAACTACCTCAAATATAGAGATTTAATCAATAAAATAGACTCTTTATACATAGAAAAATATCATTTGATTATAAAAGAGATAGATAAAAGAAATATATAAACAAAATCTTTAACTGCTATTTTGCTATAATTTCAAAAATTTTAAGGATGTGACAAGATGGATATTTCAAAATACACTGATATGGCTATTGTTTATGCCGGCGAATATGGTTTGAAAATTGTTGCAGCCTTGGCTATATTCTTCATTGGTAAGTGGGGAGTGAAAAAATTTACTACTCTTACCAAAAAACTGATGCTAAAAGCGGAATTAGATTTAACACTGGTTGAATTTTTAGAAAATGTTATCTATTTTGCGCTCTTAATAGTTATTGTTTTGGCTTCATTAAATGCGCTTGGTATCAATACGACATCATTCTTGGCAGTGTTTGGCGCGGCATCTTTGGCTGTCGGTTTGGCACTTAAAGATTCTCTATCAAACATTGGCGCGGCACTGCTAATCATCATCTTTAGACCTTTTAGGGTTGGAGATTTTATAGATAGTGCGAGTGCTTCCGGAACAGTGCAGGAGATAAATCTTTTTTCAACAATAATGATAACCGGCGACAACAAAACCATTATAGTTCCAAACTCTTCAATTATCAGCGGCAATATAGTCAACTACTCGAACAAACCTACCCGCAGAATTGATCTTATATTTAAAATAAGTTATGAAAATGACTTAAAATTGACAAAAGATACACTTATGCAAATTATGCAAAGTGATGGCAGGGTTCTGGCTGAACCTGCACCGTTTATAGCAGTTGATGAGCTTGGCGAACGCACCGTTAATCTGGTTTTGCGTGCATGGGTGAAAACTGAAATGTATTGGGATGTTCGCTTCGATATGCTAGAAAAAGCAAAATTTGCATTTGACGAAAAAGGTATATTGATCTCTTCGCCACAAATATATGTACAGACAAAAAAGGATTAAGATGAAAAAAATAGCACTTGCTCTGCTTGTTGCCACCTATTGCATGGCGGCATCTGAAGTAGAAATTAAAGATGAGATAAGAGATATAAAAACAAAAATCAAGAAATTAAATGAAAATTTAAAACAGCTTGAAGGAAATTTGCCGGTTGAGGGCTATCTGTTTAATGCCCGCGCTGAAGTCGGATATATTTCAAACTCAGGAAACAGCAATACGGAGTCATTTAATGCCGATGCAAAAATAACAAATAGCTGGGATCTTCACTCACTTGAAATATCGATGCTTATGCAGTATGGAACTGACAATGGCACGGAGAACAGAAATAAATTTTTAGGTGAGCTTGTTTATGACTATAAATTGTCAGAGAAATTATCGCTTAACTACCTACTCGGTTATAAAGATGATAAATTTTCCGGCTTTGATTACCAATTTTATACCGGTCCCGGTGCCAAATATATAACAATAAAAACTGATTTTCATGATTTAACGGTTGATGGAAATTTTTTATACGCTAAAGATAAGATTTTTGGCGAGGTTGATAGAAGATACTTGGCATACAGGCTAAAAGGTGTTTACAATATGCAGGTATTGGAAAATTTAAAATTTCATCAAACGCTAAGTTATAGATCAGAGTTTTCTGATATTGAAAACTATTTTTTCTATTCAAAAACAGCTTTTTCTACAAAATTGTCGGATATATTTTCGGCAGGTGTGTCATATCAAGTTGACTACACAAACAAACCGGCTCTCTTTTGGAAAAATTCGACAGATACAACTTTTACATTTAATCTAATTGCTGACTACTAGATGTGATGCACTAAAACGAACGCGTCCGTTTTAGTGGCAGTGACTAAAGTCCCTACAACCCCCTAAAGCTACGAAAAACAAGTTTTTCGAGAGCTACAAGCTAGTTTTTTTTAAACTTTTCCCCCAAATATATAAGAACCAAGTTGCAATAAGTGCGATTAGAGTCGCACTTAAAAATAGATAGCTTGGATAGAACTCATACACATACCCCGCAATCAAAGCCCCCAAAAATGCTCCAAACCCATAAGTGATGCCGGAGAAAAACTGCTGTGCTAAAGATTTATGCTTGTATAGATAGAAAAGATAGCTGATGGCAGCGGAGTGAAAAAGTGCGAAACTCAGGGCATGAAGAGCTTGTGAGAAAAACAGTATAGTTATATTGTCTGGAAATAAGAAGAGTAAAAACCATCTGAATGCTGTTATAAAAGTAGTAGCTTGAAGTATCAGAAGAAGATTTTTGCGAAGAAGAGAGCCTTGAAAGTAGAGCATAAATATCTCAACAATGACACCAAAACTCCAGAGATAGATTGCTATATCTAAACTAACTCCGTGGTCGGTCGTATAGATGGTGAAAAAGTTATAAAAAGGACCGAAACTAACCTGCATAAGGGTGAGACCGACCCACAATCGCCAATCTTTTAAAAGATTGATATCGTTGGTTGTCTCTTGAGCTTTTTCTAAAAGCGTATCTGCTTTTTTTGCTATTATATATCCTATCAATGCCGTAATAAGGGTTAAAACAAGAAGATACATAAGTGCAACATCTGCAGAACTTAGAAATTTTACCAAAACCAGAGCCACTAAAATAAAACCGACCGAGCCAAATAGCCTTATTTTTCCGTATCTCTCTTTTCCGAGATACTTCAAAGAGATTAGTTCAACATAAGGAAGTACGATGCTAAGCCCTATACCTAAGCTGATATTTGAAAAAAGAAGTTTATAAAAACTATTCAGAGAAAAGTAAAAAAAGAGGGCGCTAAAGCACATTATCAGAAGAGCTATATTAAAACTGCGTACATTTATTTTAAGCCCTTTTATAAATGCAAAAGGTACCAAAAAGCGTACTAGAGGGGCTGCTGCAAATATAATGCCTATATCGCTGGCCGAATATCCAACCATAGATAATACTTTTGGCAGAAATATTATATAAACACCAATAATTGAGAAGTAAAAAAAATAAAAAATTGCTAATAAACTTGACATTCAGGATTATATCTTAAAGAGATAAAAGAATTTTAAATTATTTACCCATTATTAACTTATAATCAATACAATATCTAATCTCGATTATGTTCAACCCCTTTCATAGTAGAGATAATATTACCTATAAATTATTTTAGTTATCCAGCCATTCCCCCTTTTTGGCTCGGATAATTATGCTAAACTTCCCTTATGAAAAAAATCATTTTAACAACATTAAACTCAAGATTTACACACACTTCAATTGCTCTTAGGTATCTTTATGCAAATTTACAAGAGCTACAAAATAGTGCAAAAATTTTGGAATTTAGCATAAACGATGCCATTCAAACCATCGCAGAAAAACTCCTTCTTCAATCCCCGCAAATCATAGGTATCGGCGTTTATATATGGAATGTTTCAGAGGTTTATGAGTTAATACATCTAATAAAAAAAATCTCTCCAAATACAAAGATAATTCTCGGCGGTCCAGAGGTTTCGCATGAACCGTTTCGCGTAAATTTAGATAATGCTGATTTTATTATTCAAGGCGAAGGGGATTTGGCGTTTTATGAACTTTGCAAAAATATTTTAGATGACACTGCGCCAAAAGAGCGAATTCTCAAAATGAGTATGCCTTCACTCAAAAATTTGGCTCTGCCGTATAGATACTACACGGATGATGATATAAAAAACCGCTATATCTATGTTGAAGCTTCAAGAGGATGCCCATTTGAGTGCGAATTTTGCCTCTCTTCAATGGATGAAAAAGTAAGAGCTTTTAATCTTGATGAACTTTTAGCGGAGTTTGAACTTCTTTGGCAGCGCGGTGCGAGAAACTTCAAGTTTATAGACAGAACATTCAACCTCAACATAAAAACCGCAAATATTTTGCTTGACTTTTTTTTAGCCAAAGAGCCCTCAACCAAGGAGGATAAACCGCCATATTTTGCTCATTTTGAGGTTGTTCCTGACCATTTTCCAGAATCACTAAAAGCCAAAATTGCTTCATTTCCTCATGGCGCTTTGCAACTTGAAATAGGCATACAGACTCTAAATCCGGTTATCGCAAACAACATCTCAAGACCGCTGAAGCTAGATAAAATCAAAGAAAATATAGCTTTTTTAGAAAACGAGACAGAGTCTCATATACACCTTGATTTAATTGTCGGTTTACCGGGCGAAACGGTTCAAAGTTTTGGAAAAAATCTTGACGAGCTAGTAGCACTAAGCAGCTGCGAGATACAAATAGGCATACTGAAAAAACTCTCAGGCACTTACATAAACCGCCATGACATAGAGCATGGAATGGTTTACAGCGATATACCGCCGTACGATGTTTTGCAAACCTCGCAGTTATCGTTTTTTGAAATTCAAACCATGAAAAGATTTTCAAGATTTTGGGATTTAACCTATAACAGCGGAAATTTTAAAGAGAGCGTAAAGCTTATTTGGCAAGATGAGAGCGTATTTGAAAATTTTTATGAGTTTAGCCTGTGGATTTATACACAAACTGATTCTACATGGCAAATTTCTCTCCAAAGATTAGGCGAGTTGCTTTTTAAATATCTTTGCGAAATTAAGAATTTATCCAAAAAAACAGTAGCGCAAAAAATGCTTGATGATATGATGAAACTAAAAGGGCGGGTAGTTCCCGCATACTTAAAAGAGTATGCTGAAAATTTATCATTAAGCAATAAACATGGAACATCAGGTTTTAATAAAAGACAGCAGTAATATCAGAAATTTTTTGATATAATCATTCCATGTTTAAGTTAAAAATGCTTATATTATTATCACTACTTTTTACAAATTACGCTGTTGCGGGTGAGCCGTATGTGGATAAGGCGTTGTTGAATGAGATAGGTGACAAGTATGGTGTGTTTGCTAAAAAAAGATTTTTCTTTCTTCAAGAAACCTTTGATTCTGTGAAAAACAAGGGTGACTTGGAGAAGCTCGAAGCGGTTAATAACTTCTTCAATGAAGTCAGATACTCTTCAGATATGAAGCTATACGGTAAAAGTGACTATTGGGCTACACCATGGGAATTTCTGGGTAATGATAAGGGAGATTGTGAAGATTATGTTATAAGCAAATACTTCGCTCTTAGACATCTTGAAGTTGACTACAAAAAACTTTTTTTTACATATGTCCGCTCCACAAATTTTAAAGAGCCACATATGGTTTTAACCTACTTTGAAACGCCAAAAAGCGAACCGCTAATCTTGGACAACAACAATCGTAAAATATTTCCGGCATCACAAAGAAAAGATTTAACGCCAATCTATAACTTTAACGGTGATATGCTCGATGAAGCAGATAAAAACAATGAAAAATCTCACAAGAAGTGGGATGAGTTAAAACTCAACATGCAAAGGAAAAAAATATGACACTCTTTAAACAGATAGCTTTAATGTTATCACTTTTTTTACTCATCATATTAGCTACGGTACTGATACTAAACTTTCAGAATGCAAACAAAGGCGTTCAAGACAGACTGTATGAAGATGCTAAAAACACTGCGACTTCGCTCAGTCTTTCATTGGGAACTGCCAATGGTGATCTCTCTATGATGTCAACCATGATAAATGCAAACTTTGACAGCGGAAACTACCACCATATCACCCTTGTTGATGTTGAAAAAAAGAATCTTTATGACAGAGTTACAGAAAGCGATATAATTGCCGTTCCAAAATGGTTTATGTCATTAATAGAGTTAAAAGCGCCGATTGCTCATGCAAATGTTTCTGCCGGCTGGAGCCAAGTCGGAATACTAAGCGTACAGAGTGACACAACTTATGCGTACAAACAGCTTTATGCAATTTTAATAGATCTGCTTATCTCTTTTACAATTATTGCGCTTATCGGTCTTGCAGCGCTTAACCTGTTATTGCATGCGGTTTTAAAACCTCTAAAAGAGGTGCAAAAACAGGCTGCTGCTATTACAAGAAATGAATTTATTATTCAAAATAAAATTCCGTATACAAAAGAGTTGGCAGATGTTGTTCTTGGAATGAACAATATGGTCTCAAAAGTTAAAGCTATGTTTGATAAAGGAAATGAAGAGTTAAAAGCACACAAAGAGCTAGAGTATGTTGACCAAGATACGCAACTTAGAAACCGTAAATATCTAATAGACAGACTTCCGGCTTACCTAAAAGCCGATGCCTCTTATGAGGGCGGTGTAAATATGCTTATATCTCTCAGCGGAATAATTGAAGCAAATGAGAAACTAGGAAGACAAAATGTAAATAAACTTTTTTTAAAAATTGCAGATGTTCTTAGAGATAGCACCAAAAATATAAAAGATTCAATTGTTGCAAGAATAAATGGTACAGAATTTTCACTCTTGCTTCCTAATTGCTCAGATAGCCAAGCAATAGAACTGGCAAAAAAAATACAACAATCATGCCAAGAGATTATTAATTTAGCAGAACTTGATTCAAAAGAGACTTTTGCCTCCATAGGACTTTATGAGTACAAACACAGCGACAACATAGCCAAACTGCTTTCACGCTCCGATAATGCACTTACTCAGGCAAAGTTTAATCACGGGAACATACACTTAGAAAAAGCAGAGAGTGCGGTTGAGGTTATGGGCAAAGAAGCATGGAAACTGCTTATCAATAAAGCTATCGAAAAAGATAGATTTAGTTTTGTATCTTGGAGCGTTATCGATACAAAAAGTAAGAAACTCTCTCATAATGTTCTTAGTATAAATCTTACTCTGGATAAAAACAGCTCTTACAGCTATGCTCAATTTATGGCTCCCGCTATTCAATCAGGTCTAAGCAGCGGCATCTATAAAAAGATAGTTGATATGCTTTTTAGAAATTCAAGCATGGTTCTTAGCGTTTCCACATACGCTCTTAGACTTCCGCACGAATATTTAGAGAATCAAGAAACTTACAAAAATCTAAGCGAACTTCTTCGTGCGAATGCGGCAATGTTGCCATTTAAGGTAATCATTGAGCTGCCGGACAGACTTGTTCGCCAAGATTCAAAACTAATTAGAGAATATATAGAACTCTTTAGAAAATACAATATAAGCATCGGTATATTTGAATTTATCGGCGAGAGTGATGACTATAAATATTTACAAGATTTAAGACCGGTTTATATAAAAGGTGAGAGCAGCTACTTTCTAACTCAAAGTGACCAATCTCTCTCGGCTCTAAGACTTATAACAGATACGCTAGGCATCGCTCTTATTGCAGTGGGTGTTGCAGATATTGAAACATTAGAAAAATTAAAAAACAGAGATATACATATTATTCAAGGAAAAGTTACGGAGATGCTGGAGATTTAAATTCCTCTGGAGTTTAGACCTTTTGTTATAGCTTCGTTCATCTCCTGCTTATACTCCGGGTTTAGTTTTCCAAGCTCTCTGTCAAAATTAATTATCAAATCTTTGTTTGCATTTGGATGTCTGCAGAGTGTAAAAAGAACATCTTCATAAATAGCAAAATCAGGATGAGGTCTAAGCCCCAGTTTTTTATGAACACTTCCATGATGTTTTATAATCAAATCAAGCGCCTCTTCAAGCTTTTTGGCATCTGATTTTTTATTTTTTATAACACTAACCAAGCTGTTTAACTCTATATCTTTGCTAAGTAATTCATTTTTTGGATTATTTTCTTCTTCTTTGATTGGTGCTTTTGTTTCGGGTAAATTTTTTTTGAGTTTTTTTTCTTTATTTGGTTCAAAAAATAGCAAAATAATCAATAACGCAAGTAGTGCAATCAATCCCATAATAGATTTAATGATTAATTCCGCTTCCATTACTACCGCTTTTCTTCTATTATATCTACTATAAGTAAAGATGTGTCTATGTGGTGGACAGAGGGGGATTCGAACCCCCGGTAAGTTTCCCTACGCTACCTTTCCAAGGTAGTAGATTAAACCACTCTCCCATCTGTCCGTATTTTGAATGTGAATTTTATCTCAAAAACCCTTAAGAAGAGTTAGCGAGAGCCTATAGTGAAAAATCACTATAATCATATTTTTGCAAATCTATATAATATTTTTTGCCGATTATAACAATTCTAGAATCTTCTTTTGCGTTTTTCTCAAACTTCTCTTTTATATTTGAGATTTTTTTCTTTGAAAAATCTTTACTTTTTAGATACTTATTCAGAGATATTAGCCTGCGATTTTCTACAAAATCTTCTTTTTTCTTCTCCTCTATTTCTGCTTCAAACAACTCATTGTCACTATTCGATAAATTATTTTCCGGAGTGTTTAACATAAATTTTGAAGAGATGGCATTTAGTATATTTTTTAGCTGCTCATCTTTTTCTTTATATATGTTTTCAATTTTTATTCTCTCTTCTATGAGCATCTGCTCTTTTTGATCTCTTAAGCTTCTTGTTTCGCCCTCAAGAGTCTCTACTTTTTGTTGAAGTTTTACATTTTGTTCTTCGAGAAATTTATAGTATCTCTCGTCTAAATTATGAGCCGTTGTTTTGTTATTTGATTTTTTTGATGCTGCTTGAGTGTTCTCATCTTTGCTAAGAACAACAAGTTTAACTCCATTTTCTACTACACTTTGCAAAGAACCTCTTCTAATACGGTTATGAATCGCCTCTTTAGATACGCCCAGTTGCTCTGCCGCATCAGAAATAGTTAACTTTGTCATGTACTATTTTTCCTTATCTCATATTTTCAAAAACAAGAGGTGCTTCCCACTCCATAGAACGAATTGTTGCTATTACTTTTTGCAGCTCATCCAACTTCGCTCCCTTTACTCTTATAGAATCACCCTCTATTTGAGCGGTTACCTTAAGTTTAAGATTTTTTATCTCTGCAACTATTTTTTTTGACTCTTTTGAGTCGATATAATCAACGATTTTAAAAGTAACTTTTCGATTGTTTCCGCTTGAATTTTCAGTTTTTAACTCTTCTAAAACTTTTGAGCTAAGATTTTGTTTTAAAAGTTTTGTTATAACAATATCCTTTAGGGCATCTAGTTTGTTATCGCTCGAAGCAATTAACACTAAAAGTTTATCTTTCTCTTTATAGTCAATCTCATAAGTTGTACCCTTAAAATCGTAACGATTTGCAACTTCTTTATCAACAAGATTTATAGCATTTTTAAAACTCTGCATATCTATCTTTGCACTTATATCAAATGAGTACTCTTTTGCCATTACTAACACTCCATATTTTTTAAAACTAACAGTTTTTGATTATATAACAAACAAAATCTAAAACAACTTAAAAGCTTAAACCGCCGCCAAAGTTAGAAAAAGATGGATCCGTATAACCAAACATGACACTTCTCGCTCTGAGTTTTTCAATATCGGCTTTGCTTGATATGCTCTGCGGGCAAACAAGTGTGCATTCATTGCATAAAGTACAATCCCAAACGCCGTTTGTTTGAATGTTATCGATTTTTTCTTTTGGATTTTGTTCTCTTTTGTCGCTAACATATCGCCAAACCCTTGTTAGCGAAAACGGTCCTAAAAATTCGCTATTTACGGCATATACGGGGCAAGCACTATAACAAGAGCCGCATAAAATGCAATCGCTCTGAAGTGCATTTCTTTTTTCATCTTCATGTGATAGTGATATATTTTCTGCAATTGAACTTTGCCATGCTTTTGCTTTTGCGTTAAAACCATACGCTCTATCCATATTTACAACTAAATCACGGATTACTTCGCTGTTTTTCAGAGGCTCTATCAAATCTCCGTCTTTGACATGGCAAACACATGCCAAAACCTCTCTGCCATTTACCCTAACCGCGCAACTTCCGCATACACTGCTTCTGCATCCGCTGCTATATGCAATAGATGGGTCAACTTTTGTTTTTATCTCATTCAAAACTTCCAAAAGTGTTACGCCTTCTATTTCTACATCATACTGGGCAACACTCTCTCTTTTGATATTAATTTTCATAACTGACAACCCTCTCTTTGCTAACAACAGTGTGTGCTTCAAATTTTTCGTTTATATTTGGAGCATCAACCCTAAAGTGTGCACCTCTGCTCTCTTGCCTGCTTAATGCCGAGATTAAAATAAGCTCACAAAGCTCTAACATATTTTTAAACTCTAAAAACTCTATTAAGTTTGTGTTATACTCTTTTGTTTTATCACTTACACCCATCTTTTGTAAATCTTTTTTAATTTTTATAACCTCGTTCAAAACATTTTGCAAAGAGAGTTTATCTCTTTTAATTCCTACATATTTGTAAAATAGTTCACCTAATTCTCTCTGCTTTGCATAAAAATTTATCTTATTTTTATGCTCTTTTATCTCTCTAATCTGCTCATCAGCAATATTTTTTTGTCCTGACATATCTGTTGTTTTATCGAAATTTTTTGCATATTTTGCGGCACTCTCTCCGGCTTGTTTGCCAAAAACAATCAACTCTAAAAGTGAGTTTCCTCCAAGCCTGTTTGCTCCGTGAACTTTGTGATTTGCACACTCTCCGACCGCATAAAGCCCGTCTATGCATGTAGATGAATTTTCATCAACCTCTATTCCGCCCATCGTATAGTGCGCTGCCGGCTTTATGGGTATCAAATCATATACAGGGTCAATATTTTCATAAAGTTTTGCCAGTTTTGCCTCTTGCGGCAACTCATTTTTTATAAACTCTTCACCTAGATGGCGAATATCTAAAAAAACATCGTTACCCTTAAGAATCTCATCATTTATGGCGCGTGCCACTTCATCACGGGGAGCCAATTCGTTGGTAAACCTGTCTCCCATACTGTTTACTAGATATCCTCCGGCACCTCTGGCACTCTCTGAAATTAAAATAGAGGAGTTCTTTAGAGCTGTCGGATGAAACTGTATAAACTCCATATCGCTGACTCTTGCACCTGCGCGAAATGCCGAAGCAATTCCATCACCGCTTGAAGCAACCGAATTTGTTGAGTAGTTGTGAAAAACTCTGCTGTATCCTCCGGTGGCGACCACAACGCTTTGTGCCTCATAAATTTCAACTTCGCCATCTCTTTTATTTAAAACACTAACACCGCTAACGAATGGTTTATCTTTATCGAAACAAGTAATAAACTCCAAAAGATATCTCTCATTTAAAATCTCAATTCCCTCCGCCAAACATCTATCATAGAGCGTGTGGAGAATTTTAAGACCAGTATAATCCTGCGCATAACAAGCTCTTGCGGCATAAGCACCGCCTAGTTTTCTTTGAGCAATTTTATTCTCTTTTGTTCTGCTAAACGGTACGCCGATACTGTCCAACCACATAACGGCTTCGGGAGCACTCTGGCATAAAAAATTTACCGCATCAATATTAGCCAAGCCATGAGCGGATTTGAGAGTGTTTTGCACATGCAATTCAATGCTATCCTCTTCAATGTTACTAAGGGCTGCATTAATACCGCCTTGCGCCATTGATGTCTGACTTCTTGTTGGATACTCTTTAGTTATGACAATCACTTTTGCACCGCTCTTATGAGCATTCAGTGCAGCAACAAGCCCAGCTCCGCCGGCACCGACGACTATTACACTATTTTTCATTTTCATCCTTATGCGTACCTATTTCTATTGTGAATTTTGCCCCATTTTCAATATTTTGAACATAGATTCTACCTTTATAGTGCTGCTCTATAATATTTTTTGACATATGAAGACCCAGTCCTGTACCATTTTTATCAAATTTTGTAGAGAAATATGGATCAAAAATTTTATCCATTATCTCATCATCTATCCCACCGGCATTGTCACTTATCTCCATAACTGCTATCTCACTCCTGTCATAACTTTTTATCAAAATCTGTGCATTATCGATATTATTTTCAATAAATTGCTCTTTTGCATTATTTATAATATTTAAAAGAACTTGAACAAACTCGTTTTTAAAAAGCATAATTTTGTTTTCAGAAGTTAGCTCTAAACACAAATCTATATTATCCGATGATAAATTCTCTTCTAAAAGCCAATATGCCTGCATTAGAGGATTGTTCAAAGTGAGTTCTTCTTGATATTTGTTAGGTCTGTAAAAATCACTAAAATCAGAGACGATAAGGCTTAAATTTTGGGTGTAAAGTCCAATTTTTTTTAATTTATCATTTAAAAAATTTAAAAAATCTTCTCTCTCTTTTTTATCGCACAGATTGTACTCTTCTAGTTCTATTGCCATTATCATTGCTATATTAAGCGTTGATATAGCATTGAGCGGCTGCTTCCACTGGTGCGCTATCATGCTTATCATTTCACCCATTTGTGCAAGACGAGATTTATGAAGCAGGTATGTATCTTTTTTTTGCATCTCACTAACTGCATCGGCAATCTTTGATTCAAGCGTTTGATTTAACACAAGCAATTTATCTTTTAGCTCTTCTAACTCAATATTTTTTTTCTTTAAAACATGCTGCTTATAAAAAATTATGAAAATAATTAACAATCCTAAAACAATTATCTCTTTCAAGTACTCAAATTTAACACTTTTTATATAATTTATAGATGTCCACTCATTGCAAAATTTATGTATATCACTATGTTTAATATTGCGTGAGAGTTTTTCAAAAATGTTAAATAAAATCTCATCATCGCTTCTGATTCCAAAACCAACACTTACTTTATCATTAAACTGTCCAGCAATTTTTAGATGCCCGTTTTGTATATTTTTAAAAGCATATGCTGTGGTTATCAAGTTATCTATAAATCCGTAATATTTTCCTTCTTCAACACCGTTAAATCCATCTTCTATCGAGGAGACATAGTTTAATTTTATATTTGGATATCTGTTTTTAAGATTTTCTATAAGAGGGCTTCTTGCAACAATCGCAAACTCTTTATCCAAAATACTATCAATATCTATTATGTAATTTTGTGATCTTTTTGTAACTACAACCAGCGGTTCATAGTGATACGGCGTGGTATATTTAAGCTCTTTTTCATTTGATGCAGATAGCGTTACCGGTAAGATATCACACTTTTTATCTTTGATGTTTTGCAAAGACTCTTCCCAGCTGTCCGTATAAATATATTTATATGAAGTGTTGATGCTCTCTTTTGTTAAATTTAAAATATCTGAGGCTATTCCTACAAACTTGCCATGTTCTACACCGCTTAGCGGCAGCATGGATGAGATAATACATACATTTATCTCTCTCTTTTGTTTTAAATACGCCTCCTCTTCCTTGCTTAAAAAGCTCTCTTTTGTGCTAAATATCAGCTTTTGAAAATCAACATTGCTATCTACCAAACCCATAACTCTATATATGTCTAAAATTCTATCAATCTTATCTTTTTTAATAGTTCCAAAAGGCACACCATCTAAATAAGCTAGTTTTTTCAGCTCAATTGCTTCAAACATCAGAGCATCTTTTGTCTTATTGGTTGGGTTATATTTTTTATGTATTATCTCTACCGTCTCTTCTATATTTTCAAAAGCATACTCCCAGCCCTTTATGGATGCATTTTTAAAACTGTTTACTCTTTGGGGATTTTTGCGTACCTCTTCTTGCGAGGTAAAAAGTATATCGTCGTAAAAGTCAAAACCCTTCTCTCTGGGTGAAAAAAGCTTATACGGCACTCCTTTTTTTCTTAAAAAAAACGGTTCATTTGAAACATAACCGGCATACAAATCTACTCTTTTGTCAATTAATTCTTCAATATCAAAAGTATGTTTTTTATATTTAATACTTTTTTCATCCACTTTAGCAGATCTTATCATTGCATAAATAGATGCCGTCTCAACCACATCTTCTGTTGTCATTACTGTTTTACCCATAAAATCTTTTATATCATTTATGTTTGAAGATTCAAGCGCAATCATAGTAAGAGGCGAGATTTGAAATGTTGCGCTTAAGAGAGATATTTCCCTGCCCTTGGAGTAGTACCATATCAGGCTTGAACGACCTATGCCATAAGTAGTTTTTCCGCTTGATACATCGCCAATCACATCCGTTTCATAGCCGAATTTTTTTATATCTACATCAAAACCGGCTTGAGCAAAAAACCCCTTCTCTTTTGCCATATAGTATCCGGCAAATTGAAACTGGTCTAGCCACTGAAGTTGAAGTGAAACCTTCTCCAATGGCTTCTCCCCAGCATATAAAGAGACAAATAACGACAAAAAAATTAAAATAAATCTCATTACACGACCAATGGCTAAAATGTACTAAATTATACCACAAGAGTTAAAAAGTAGTATCTTAATGCCCTTAAACTGCCTGCTATTAAAACAAACCAGACAAACCTAAGCCTAACAGCTCCGGCAACTAGCGTCAGAGGGTCACCGATAATCGGCAGCCACGAGAGCAAAAGTGCATAATATCCATATTTATGTCCGTAGTTATATGCTTTTGTTCCGCTCTTTGAGGAGAAAAGTTTTGTTTTTGTTTTTTCATAAAGAAGATAGCCTAAAAAATAGTTCAATATGATGGCAAGTATATTTCCGCTAGAAGCAAATATGAGCGCGTTTGATTTTGACATGTCGTTTGCAAGAGCCGCAATAAATGCAATCTCAGAGCTAAATGGGAAAATTGTCGCTGCCAAGAAAGCTGATAAAAAAAGTATTAATTCTGCGATGTTGTCTGCTTCATAATAAAAGATTTTATATTTTGCACAACACTCTCAATTAATCTCTCTCTCGCTTCGACACTTGCCCATGCGATATGAGGAGTTATGTAAAGGTTATCTCTATTTTTTACATTTAGGAGCGGATGATTTTGTTCCATCGGCTCCTTTTTTAGTACATCTAAACCAAAGTAGATATTTTTCTCATCAACTATGCGCGCTATGGCATCTTCATTAACGATACCGCCACGCCCAAGGTTTAAAACAACGGCTCCATCTCTGCAAGTTAACAGCTGTTCATAATCTAAAAGGTTAAGGGTTTTCTCATTTAACGGGGCATGAATGGAGATAATATGGGATGTTTTTAGAAGTTGCTCAAGTTCTACATTTAGATAATCTTTGGTAGAGTTTTTACCGCTGGTTGAGTAGTAACAAACCTCTGCTCCGAATGCCGTTGCAATACTCGCAACACCTCGCCCGATTGTTCCCAAACCTATTATTCCCCATCTTTTACCTTTTATCTCAAAAAATGGATGTGAAATATCTGTAAATATCTGACTTTTTGAGTATGAGCCGTTTTTTACATACTCATCATAATATCTGGAGTGTCCCATAAGATAAAATAGCATGGAAAATGTATGCTGGATAACAGAGTCGGTCGAATATCCTGAGACATTTTTTACCTCGACACCCATCTTTTTTGCAGCTTCTAGGTCAACATTGTTCATACCGGTCGCTGCAACGCAGATAAGTTTAAGAGTCGGTGTGTTTGAAATGTGAGCCTCGGTTATAACAACTTTGTTAGTTACTATAACATCGGCATGAGCTATTCTATCTTGCGTCTGCTCGCTCAGAGTTGTCTGAAAAATATCAACATCCCCAAGTTTAAAAAATCCGCTCAGTAGTGTTTCGCCAAAAGTCAGAGCATCAAGAATGACAATTTTCAACTTAACTATCCTGAATTTTTGTAATCAGCTCTCTTGATTTTTCCAATGCTTTTTCAACCTCATCAAAAACAAGCGCAACCGCAAGTCTTCTGCCTT
>Ga0209343_10000725_pt1 | contig 45710 bp, 47 predicted proteins | sample RifCSPlowO2_02_FD_184026 | JGI IMG/M metagenome (GOLD analysis project Ga0209343, IMG submission 184026) | Groundwater microbial communities from Rifle, Colorado - Rifle CSP2_plank lowO2_0.2 (SPAdes) (version 2) | ecosystem: Environmental > Aquatic > Deep subsurface > Groundwater | place...
CGGGCTGCCATCGCGGCGTAGCTTGGCCAGCAGGCTGGCACCGAGCCAAAGCTCGTACAGCGTCAGGGCGGTCGCGTCGGCCACCAGGGTGGGCGGCACGGAGCCATCAAAGCGGGCCTCTTCCAGGCACTGGGCAATGCGCTGCACGACGCGGTCGGTGCCGTCGCGCAAGGTCAGGCGCATGGTCTCCGAGATGTCGGCCACCTCGGCGCTGAGCTTGACGATCAGGCACTTGGCGCCCGCTTGGGGCTCGCTGCAGTCGTCCGCTGCGATACCGCATTGCGTGACGTTCCAGTAAGACCAATAACGCATCAGACGTGCCCGCGCCGGTGTTCCATCTGCCTTGAGCAAGGCGTCGAGGCGGCTCAGGTACTGGTCCAGGTAGCGAGCCAGCAACTCTTCGCCAAAGCGTTCTTTCGAACCGAAATAATGATAAAAAGAACCCTTGGGTACACCGGCGACGCTCAGGATCTCGGCCAGCCCGACGCCGACAAATCCTTTGCTTGCGACCAGGCGCTCGCCGCAATCGAGGATGTGGTGTTTGGCGCCGGATTGATCAATAACCATTGGCTAATTATGTCACAAGTAGACCGGTCGTCTAGCGTACTGCCCGTTTCAGCCCAAACATCCCCAGTGAACGCCGGGTTTTCACCGGCGTTCACTGGGAGCGGTCTTTCTCAGCGCCGGGTCAGGCCAGCGCCACCTCGCCGCCCAGCGCCTGCAGCAGATCGGGCAGGAGTTTGCGCAGTTCACCGGTGGCGATGGCCGTGTCGGCGTCAAAGCCATCGTCCTTGCCAGCCGCGGCGCCTTCAAACACAACCTCCAGAAACGTCAGCTTCTTGAGCTGCAAGCCCTCGGTCAAGACAAACGACACGCGGCTGTCCCAGGTCAGCGCCAGGCGGGTCGGCAGTTTGCCGCCCACGACGTGCTGCTTGACCTCCTCGTTGTCCAGCGGGTGGCGGGCATAGCGCACCACCGATTTGGATTCATCCGCGGCCTTGAGCTCGCACTCGCGGTCCACCGTGAAGCCCGCAGGCGGCTCCTGGCTGACCAACCACTCGGACATGGCGGCCGTGGGCGAGACCTGCGTGTTGAGCAGCGTTACCGCCAGCCCGGTGAGTGACTTCACCAATAGCGTCACCACTTCATCGGCCCGTGCCTGGCTGGACGCGTCAATCACCAGCCAGCGTGCTTGCGGGTCAATCCAGATCAGAACCGCGGCCTGCTTGGTAAATGCCATCGGCAAGAGTTCCAGCCGGATGTCATCCTTGAGGTCGCGGATTTCCTTTTTCCCCGGCTTGCGCCCGGTGCTGACCTCGATCTGCGCCACCCGCTCCTTGACTTTGCGCGTCACCACCGAGCCCGGCAGGGCGCGGGACTCAAGCATCAGTTTGAGGATCAACTGACCACCCACAGCCTCCACCAGCGGACCATGCGCCTCGCCGCGCGGCTCGACCCAGCCGACGGATTTTTCCTGGGACGCGCCACATTCGACAAAACGGTCGGCTTCAAGACCCTTCTCCATTTGCGCCACGGTTGCCGACCAACCGGCCCCAATTCGATACACGATGATGTTCTTGAACACTTGCACTCTTTCAAAAAAAATTCAGTTCCTAAGGCGTTGATCATCCCATCAAATGACGTATCAACTGTGTAACTTAACTTTACAAAACCTCTGTCCGGCCTCATGCAGCCGACACACCGGGGGTAGAAACTTGGTCCAAGCTGATGTGCAAGTTCTGCCTGTCAGACTTACCTTTAAGGAAACACCATGAAATCACTTTTCAAACCTGTTCTGATCGCCAGCCTGTTGGCCACGGCTGGATTTGCCGCCTTCTCACAAGTTCCGGGCGCCGGCCAGGACTGCATGATGGGCCAAGGCGCCATGTATGGCGGCATGCACCACGAGCGCATGGGTAAATTTGACCCCGCCAAAATGCAGGCCAGGATGGACCAGCGCAGTGCCGCGCTCAAGGCGCAACTCAAGCTGACTCCGGCGCAGGAGGCTGCGTGGACAAGCTTTACCGCTGCCATGAAGCCACCGGCTGCCATGCTGGCGAATCGCCCGGATCACGCCGAACTCGTCAAGCTGCCTACCCCTGAGCGCATCGACAAAATGACGGCCCTGCACACTCAGCGCATGGCCGACATGACTGCCGCCATGGCCCAGCGTGGGGACGCCACCAAAGCCTTTTATGCCGTGCTGACGTCCGAGCAGCAAAAAGTCTTTGACGCCAGCACCATGCGACACTTTGGCGCGGTCGGTCGCAAGGGGGGTCACATGGGCCAAATGGGCCAAATGGGCCAAATGGGCGGGGTTGCACCCAAGCAATAAGGCCGCTAATACCCCGGCGCAGTAAGCCCGGGCCGATGTTCGCGTGCAGCGGACGCCGGCCCCTTTTTTCGCGTCAGCCCAACAGCTTTTTCAGCTCGCCACTGTCAATTAGTTTTTGCAGATCACTGGCGCCGCCGACCAGCATCCCCTTGACGAACACCATCGGCAGGGTCGGCCAACCCGTCCACAGCTTGAGTGCGTTGCGTTGGCGCCAGTTGCTGAAATAATTGCCGTATTCAAGGTAGTGATGCGCGACACCGGCGGCGTCCAGTGCCTTGCGCGCTTTTTTGGGAAACGGGTTCAGGCCCATGCCCACCACCACAACGGCGTGCTTGGCCACTGCCGCCTGCACCTCACGCACAATGCCTTGTTCGTGCGTGGCAACCTTGTCCCGAATGGCGGGGTGAATGTTGGATTCGGCAAGTATCGGGCGCGGCATGGCAATCTCCTGGAGCAGCAAAACTGGCATTATGCTTGGCCCATCTCCACCGTCGGCACCGACCGCGCGCACGCAACAAACCGCCAGAACTTATGCACCTATCAACTTCACCAGCGGCTGCCCCCGCCTTTGCAATGCCCGCCGTGTGCAGCATACCCCTGACCCGGCCCCTGCACTGGCTGCGGCTCGGCTGGCGCGACCTGGTCCGCTGTGGCTGGATCAGCCTGGCCCACGGTCTGGCGCTGGCCTTGGCAGGGGCTGTCATCGTGGCCATCACGTACAACCGTTTTTGGCTGCTGGCCGGGGCGATCTCGGGTTTCCTGGTGGTGGCACCGGTGCTGGCGACCAGCCTGTACGCCTTGAGCCGCGCGCTGGAGCGCGGCGAGACAGCCGATGCCCGCGTGGTGTCAAAGACCTGGCTGAACTGGCAAAACAACCATTTCAACAAATGGGGCAACGACTACTGGTGCCTGGTGCAGTTCGGTGCCCTGCTGGCCCTGGCGGGCACCGGCTGGGTGCTGACTTCGGCGGCTCTCATCACCTTGTTGGCGCCGCTGCCCATCAATAACCCGGCCGACTTTGTCCAGCATGTGATGCTGGCCGACAGTGGTTTTCTGTTTGAGCTGTGGTTGGTGCTGGGCGGCGTGCTGGCAGGCCCTATTTTTGCCTCGACAGTCATCACCATCCCTCTGCTGCTGGATCGGCGGCTTGGCCTGCTGCAGGCGGTGCTGACCAGTTGGCGCGCCGTGCTGGCGAATCCCCTGCCGATGGCTTTCTGGGCCGCGCTGATTATGGCTTTGACCTTGCTGGGCATGGTGACGGCGCTGATGGGTCTGGTGCTGGTGATGCCGCTGCTGGGTCATGCGAGCTGGCACGCTTACCGCGATCTGGTGGACGCCCGCGGCCTGCCGCAACGCGACGTATCGGACCAGGAGGCCCGTTGATGTTCGGCTATTCGGAAGAACAAATCGCCGCTTTCGGTTTGACGTTTGGCGTGGGCGGCTTCATGCTCTACATGCTGTTCATCATCGGCCATCTGGCTTGGGAATCCAAAGCGGGCAAATTTGGTACTTTTGTCATATTTCTGGGTCTGGCCTTCGGCATGACCGGTTTTGTGGCGAAGTACCTGATCCAGTGGGCGATCGGTATCAAGTGAGCGACAGAAAAATGCCTTTCGTGCCTTCGCCATTCTTGCTCGTCGGGTCTTCCTGAAAGCCCATGTCCCGGGCCAATTTGAGCATGCGCTCGTTGTAATCCAGCACGGTGGCCACTAGCCGCTGGGTGCCCTGGGCACGCAGGTAGGCAACCAGCTTTTCCATCAGCAAGCGCCCCAAACCCGTGCCCTTGAGGTCTGAACGCACGATCACACCAAACTCGGCGTCCACGTTGTCGGGGTCGGCCATGGCGCGCGCCACGCCCAGGGTCTGCAACTGACCATCCGGCCCGGTGGCTTGCGCCACAAAGGCCATTTCACGCGCATAGTCGATTTGCACCAGACGCGCGAGCTCGGAGCGTTCGATGTTGCGCCGGGTGTAAAAAACCCGCATACGAACGTCTTCCGGGTCCAGTTGCTGCAAAAACGCCATGTGCAAAGCCTCGTCCTCAGGCCGAATCGGGCGCAAAAACAAGTCACGCCCCTGCCACTGGACGGTTTCCTCCAACTGGGCGGGATACGGCCGGATGGCAAAGTTGCTCGCCCCGGCCGGGGCCGCTGCACTCAGGCGGATGCGCGCATCAAGCGCCATCGCGCCTTCAAAGTTGACGATCAGCGGGTTGATATCGAGTTCGGCAATCTCCGGAATTTCCGCCAGCAACTGCGAAACCGCCACCAGCACCCGATGCAGCGCCGCCTCGTCCACCGCGGGCGTGTCGCGCCAACCGGCCAGCAGGCGCGCCACCCGGGTTCGCGACACCAGCGCCTTGGCCAGCGGCGCATTCAGGGGCGGAAGGGCCAGCGCACGATCGGCAGTCACCTCGACGGCGGTGCCGCCCTGGCCAAACAGAATCACCGGGCCAAACACGGGGTCAATGGTGCTGCCCACAATCAGTTCCTGGGCATGCTGGCGCTGCACCATGGCCTGCACCGTGAAGCCCTGAAGACGTGCGTTGGGCTGTTGGCGCTTGACGCGGGCGAGCATGGTTCGGGCGGCCGCACGCACATCGTTTTCGTCCCGCAAATTGAGGGCCACTCCACCGACGTCTGACTTGTGTGAAATGTCATCTGACAAGATTTTCAGGACCACCGGAAAACCGATGGCCAACGCGGCCTTGACGGCCGCCGCTGCCGTGGCGCGGATCCGCCGCGTTGGCACCACCGGAATGTGGCAGGCATCCAGCACCGCCTTGGCCTCGGGCTCGGTCAGCATCTCGCGGCCACTTGCCAATGCGTCCAGAACCAGCGCCCGGATGGTCGCCGTGTCGGGACGTAACTCCGCCAGCAAGGCCGGTGGCGCCTCCATCAGCTCGGCCTGGTTGCGCCGATAGCGCTGCAGCATGGCGAACGCGCTGATGGCCTGCTCTGGCGTGTCAAAGCTGGCAATGTCCGCGTCCTGGAATAGCTGGCGTGCCTGCTTGACCGCCTTGTCGCCCAGCCAGCAGCTCATGAGCCGGGGCGGCATGCCGGGTTGATGCTGGGCTAGCGGCACCAGTGCCCGAGCAATGTCGGCACTGGGCACAATGGCCGTGGGGGCGTGAATAAACAACACGGCCCCGCTGCCGGGATCGTCCTTGAGCACCTGCAAGGCTTGCTCATAGCGCGACACCGGCGCGTCACCGATGATGTCCACCGGGTTGCCGTGCGACCAATTGGCCGGCAACACGGCATCGAGCTTTTGTCGAGTGCTGTCGCTGAGTTGTGTCAGCTCGACCTCGGCAAAGGCGGCTGCGTCGGCCGCCATCACGCCGGCCCCGCCGCCATTGGTCAGGACGGTGATGGTTTCGCTGGTGTTGGTGCGAAAGCGCGACAAGGTCTCGGCCGCCAAAAACAGATCCTGTAATGTATTGACCCGCAACATGCCGGCGCGGGCAATCGCGGCCTCAAACACCATGTCGGAGCCGGCCAGTGCGCCGGTGTGCGAGGCGGCTGCCAGTTGGCCTTGCGCCGAGCGCCCGGCTTTCACCACAATCACCGGCTTGTTGCGCGCAGCCGCACGCGCCGCCGACATGAATTTGCGCGGTGATTCGATCGATTCGGCATACAGCAGAATCGCCCGTGTTTTGGCATCGCTGGCCAGATAGTCGAGCATGTCGCCAAAGTCCACGTCGGCGTGTTCACCCAGGGATACAAAATAGGAGAAGCCGATGCCGCGCCCTTGCGCCCAGTCCAGCATGGCAGTGACCAAGGCGCCGGACTGCGACACAAAGGCCACCTCACCGGGTTGCGCGTCAATGTGGGAAAAACTGGCATTCAGGCCTTGATGCGGCGCCAGCAGCCCGATGCAGTTGGGCCCCAAAATGCGCAACAAGTGCGCGCCTGCCGCGTCCAGCATGGCTTGCTTTTGCTGGTCGTTCATGCCAGCGGTCATCACCACGGCGGCGCGCGTGCCCAGGCGGCCCAGGGTTTCAATCAAGCCAGGCACGCTGGCAGGTGGCGTGCAGATCACGGCCAGGGCGGGCACTTCAGGTAGATCAGAGGCTTTGGCCACCACCGGATGGTTCCCAAGCTTGCGGTGCTTGAGGTTGACGGCGTAAAGCGCGCCCTGGTAGTGGCCTGAAATCAGGTTGTGCCACACCGTGGCACCGACACTGCCGACACGCAGGGAGGCGCCAAACACCGCGATCGAGGCGGGGGCAAACAGTGAGTCGAGGTTGCGGATACTCATGATTTGACCCTCCTTGTGTCTCAGCCCAGTGGTCGCACACCGATCAGCAGGCCATGCAGCCAGAGCGCGAACGCAATCCACGCGCCCACGCCCAGGGCCACCGTGATGCCGGTGGCACCCGCGGTGCCGCCGGGGTAGCGTGTACCGAGCTTGCGGTCGCGCCGCCGTGAGGCGGTGAAATCGACAATTGCCCAGACCAGGAATGAGCCAAACAACACCACATGACCGAGGTTGCCATTGGCCAGCAAATGCGCCAGCGCCCACAGCTTGACACCCAGCACCATGGGATGGTGAATACGTTCCTTGATGATGTTGCCGGGCACGTAGGCCGCCGCCAGCAGCACGAACGAAAGCAGGGTCAGAAGTGAGGCCAGGTGCCGCAGCGCTACCGGTGGACTCCACAACTGCACCGGCTGCTGGCGCGCCAGGCCAAAGCCCCATACGATCAGCGCGAAACCAAGCAGGGAGGCAACCGAGTACAGGCCCTTCCAGGCCAGCGGACCGATGCGTGCTCTGGTTTGGGTGCGCCAGTCATCGGCCACGATACGCACCGAGTGCACACCCAGGAAAACAAAGAGTCCGAGAATGAGATAGGTCATAAGAGCCTTGTTGCGGTTAAGCGCCCAACACGCGATTTTTGCCCGCGCGTTTGGCGAGGTACATGGCCTGGTCGGCGCGTTTGATGGCGCTCTGACCGGTCTCGTCAGTGGCCAGTTGCGCCACACCGGCACTGAAGGTAATCAACACCTTCTCGGTGCCCGCCAGAAAGAAACGTGTGGTCAGCTCGCGCTGCAACCGGGTCATGGCTTCAATGCCATTATCCAGGGCGGTGTCGGGCATCAGAATCACGAACTCTTCACCGCCATAGCGCGCCAGCGTGTCATGCGGGCGCATGACCTCGCGCGTCACCGTGGCCAGGTGCGCCAACGCGACATCCCCGCTCGCGTGACCCAGGGCGTCATTGAGTTTCTTGAAGTTGTCAATGTCCAGCAGGGCCACGCACAGCGGCGTCTCTTTGCGTCGCACATTGGATACCTCCCGGTTGACGGCCTCCTCCAGCCCCTTGCGATTAAGCGCCCCGGTCAGCGGGTCATGTCGCGCCTGGGCGCTGACGCGGTCAAGTTCCTGGTGCAGCTTGACGAGTTCGGCCTCGGTGCTTTGCGCCTTTTCGCGCATGCCACGCAGTTCATCACGCGCCGTCAGGCTGTCGTGGGCCATGGTACGGGTCGCGCCGACCACTTCTTTCAAGACAGGCGCAATTTCGGCCAGGGTCCTGGCTTGCTCGATCAGGCGCGCGTTGTCATCGAGCTTGCTGCGGTAGGCGCTGGTGGACTCGGTCATTTGCGACAGCCGCTCGATGAAGGTGGCGAGCATCTGGCGCATCTCTTCCTGCGCCTCCAGGGCCCGACCCTTGGCCTCGGTTTGTTTGAAGATCACGTCTTTCAGGCGCCGCTCCACGTCGTCGAGCCGGCGCAAGGTGAGCGGAGGAGTCGACGCCGTCATCAGGGCCTCAATCTGGCCCTTGAGCCAACGATCGTCCAGACTGAGCTCGCCGATGTTTTCGATGATCAGGTGCAGCAACTTGAGCAGCGTGACCTTGATCTCGGCCTGATCTTCAGCGGCAAAGGAAAGACGGTCGCTAAAGCTGCCCAGCATCAATTTGAGCGCCACCACGTCAGCCCCAGGTTGGCGCATGGCCTTGAGCAGGGTCTGGGTCTGTTCGTTGAAGCGGGCGTCATCGGACCCGAGTGCGGGCAGAGTGAACTCAATCAAGCGTGCCATTTGCAGCAAAAAATCAAAGGTCAGCGCGGGTGCGCTCACGTCGCCCGGGGCGCTGGCGCCTGGCATCGGCACCCCGGTCGATGGCGTGGCCGTGGCCGGGTCCGCTGCCGGTGGGCTGAAGCCGCCGTAAGCCATGAGGGCGCTCTTGACGCCGTCCCAGTTGAGCTGCCCGATGGCTGAATCCAACAAAGCACGCTGCTTTTGCTGCCCGGGTGTTTTTGTCGGCAGGGCCTGGGCGATATCGCGCAAGCGGTCGGCCGGAAAAGGGGGGTCGGTGGCCACCCCCGCAACCTCGTTGTAAATGGCTTGGTAGTTGATCGGCGTTGGAGCCAACTTGCGTGCGGTGAGTTGCCTGAGCGTTTCACGGGCAATTTCAAAAGGCTTCTTGGCGATCATGAGTGATTTTCGCTATAAAAATAGCTTTATCGATAAAGTCAGGGGGGACAAGAGCTAAATGTAACCATGAATCCTGGCGGCTTTCATGTTAATTTGACGATCTGTAGCGCACGCCATTTGAACGCCAGGATTCCGGGAACGGGCCCTGGGCAAGGATGCCACGAAGACGCCGGACCATACAGCCAGCTTGACCCGATTTCTCCTCCGGGCTGCGGAATTCAGTATTTGTTTGTGGTGTTTTCACGCACTAGCCCTCGTATCTATTAGCTAAGTAGCTATCAATGTGGTAGCACACATCGCCCACCCAAATTCGCACTTGCGCCTACCGGCTCCGGCCTGAGTGAGTCACGGGCGCTGTCAATCAAGCTTGCTGGGGTTGACGTGGCGAGTCCGCACATTGTTACTGGAAGTTGGCTCCTATTGCGTTGCACCATAGTTTGTTTACACTGCATCTCTCATGTAAAAAATTAACTGGAGTTTTGATGAAACCCGTTTTGGAATTGTTAAAAAATCGTAATTCAACGGTTTTTCAGGTGAGTCCTTCAGTCACTGTCTTTGAGGCGCTCAGGCTATTGGCCAACTATGGGGTGGGCGCCCTCACGGTCATGGAGAATGGCAAACTGGCGGGGATTGTGTCCGAACGCGACTACACCCGTAAAGTTGCGCTGATGGGAAAAAATTCCAAAGAAACCACGGTGGCCGACATCATGACACGTGATGTCATTACGGTCACACCCAACACCGGGACCCATGCCTGCATGGCGTTGATGAGCCAGAAGAAAATCCGCCACTTACCCGTGCTGGATGGCGTTGAGGTCGTTGGCCTGATCTCGATCCGTGACCTGATGGACGACATCATTGCCGATCAGGAACAAACCATTTCTCAGTTAACGAGCTACATCAACAGTTAGTCAGCTGGGCACGGTGCCGTGGCCAACTTCGTGCGGCCCCGACCTGTCCCGCAACGCTGCATCAGACGTCAATATTGCCGGCGCGCAGCGCGTTGGCTTCGATGAATTCACGGCGTGGCTCCACCTCATCGCCCATCAGCATGGTGAAGACGCGGTCGGTTTCAATGGCGTCATCAATTTGCACCCGGAGCAGGCGGCGCACGGTCGGGTCCATGGTGGTTTCCCACAGCTGCGCCGGGTTCATTTCGCCCAGTCCTTTGTAGCGTTGACGTGAGGTGGCGTGTTCGGCCTGGGCCAGCAACCAGGTCATGGCTTCCCGGAAGTCGCTCACTTTTTCCTCTTTTTGACGCTCACCTTCGCCCCGCATCACGATCGCTCCCGGGCTGAGCAAGTCCTTGAACGTGCTGGCGGCATCGGCCAGGACGGCGTAATCGGCGCCATGCACAAAGTCTTGTGTCAGCACGCTGCTCTTGATGTTGCCGTGATGGCGGCGGCTGATACGCAGAATCGGCTTGTCGGAGGCGACGTCGAATTCACCAGTCACTTCGGCATCGGGCAAGCGCGCTTGCAGCGCAGCGGCCGAAATTTCAGCGTCCGCCACAGTGTCCAGGTTCAGAGCGACGCCGTCGGCCACCGAACGCAGCGCTTCAGCGTCCATGAAGTTGCGCAGGCGCGCAATGACGGCCTGGGTTGTCTGGTGCTTGCGCGCCAGTTCGGCCAAAGTCTCCCCCTTGAGGGTGGTGCCGCTCTCGCCGCCCGTAAAGACTGAGGCGTTCACCAAGGCAATGCGCAGGAGGAAGCGGTCGAGCTCGTCACCGTCCTTCAGGTACAACTCTTCTTTTCCGGCTTTCACCTTGTACAAGGGTGGCTGGGCAATGTAAATGTGGCCACGTTCCACCAGCTCGGGCATCTGGCGGTAAAAGAAGGTGAGCAGCAGCGTGCAGATATGGGCGCCGTCGACGTCGGCATCGGTCATGATGATGATGCGGTGGTAGCGCAGCTTGGCAACGTTGAAGTCGTCGCTGCCGGTGCTGCCGCCGGCATTGCCGATGCCGGTGCCCAGGGCGGTAATGAGCGTCAGAATTTCATTGCTGGTCAGCAGCTTTTCGTAGCGGGCCTTTTCCACGTTCAAAATTTTTCCGCGCAGCGGCAGAATCGCCTGAAACTTGCGGTCGCGCCCTTGTTTGGCTGAGCCGCCGGCGGAGTCCCCTTCGACAATGTAGATTTCGCACAGCGCCGGGTCTTTCTCCTGGCAGTCGGCCAGCTTGCCGGGCAAGCCCATGCCGTCGAGTACACCTTTGCGGCGTGTCATGTCGCGCGCTTTGCGGGCCGCTTCGCGGGCACGCGCCGCTTCAATGATCTTGCCGACGATGATTTTGGCATCGGCCGGGCGCTCCTGCAGGTAGTCGTAGAGCAGCTTGCTGACAATGTCTTCCACCGGGCCGCGCACTTCGCTGCTGACCAGCTTGTCCTTGGTCTGGCTGCTGAACTTGGGCTCGGGCACCTTGACCGAAAGGACGCAGGTCAGGCCTTCGCGCATGTCATCGCCGGTGACCTCGACCTTGGCCTTCTTGGCCAGCTCACTGTCGTCAATGTACTTGTTGATGACGCGCGTCATGGCGGCGCGCAGGCCGGTCAGGTGGGTGCCGCCGTCGCGCTGCGGGATGTTGTTGGTGAAACACAGAACCTGTTCGTTGTAGCCGCTGTTCCACTGCATGGCCACTTCAACGCCGATGTTGGTGTCCTGGTCGCTTTGGCGGTCCCCCAGCGCATGGAAAATGTTGGGGTTGAGGACGGTTTTGCCTTTGTTGATGAAGTTGACAAAACCACGCACGCCCCCAGCACCCGAAAAGTCGTCTTCCTTGCCGCTGCGCTCGTCTTTGAGCCGGATACGCACGCCGTTGTTGAGGAAGCTCAGCTCACGCAGGCGTTTGCTCAGGATTTCGTAGTGAAAATCACTGTTTTGCTGGAAGATTTCAGAGTCCGGCAGAAAGTGCACCTCGGTGCCGCGCTTTTCGGTCGTGCCAATCACCTTCATGGGCGATACTTCCACACCGTTCACCACCTCGGTGACGCGGTTCTGCACAAACCCTCTGCTGAACTCCATCACATGCACCTTGCCGTCACGGCGGATGGTCAGACGCAACATTTTGCTCAAGGCGTTGACGCAACTGACACCGACGCCGTGCAGGCCGCCGGAGACCTTGTAGCTATTTTGATTGAACTTGCCGCCTGCATGCAATTCGGTCAGGGCAATCTCCGCCGCACTGCGCTTGGGCTCGTGCTTGTCGTCCATTTTGACGCCGGTTGGAATACCGCGCCCGTTGTCGACCACGCTGACCGAGTTGTCGGAGTGGATGGTGACCAGAATGTCGTCACAGTGCCCGGCCAATGACTCGTCAATCGAGTTGTCCACCACCTCGAACACCAAGTGGTGCAAGCCAGTGCCATCCGAGGTGTCGCCGATGTACATGCCGGGGCGCTTGCGCACCGCCTCCAGCCCTTCCAGAATTTGAATTGAGCCTTCTCCGTAGGCCTCGGAGGCACCGATCTGGTGTGCATCAATGGTGGGCTGAAAGTTGGAGCTGTCGCTGGCGCCTTCACCTGTGTGAACGGCATCTTCGCCGTTGACCTCGTTCTCGGGGGGCTGAACTGGCTTGTTTTCTTCGGTCATGGCTAACTTTTCAACGATTTCTCAAATTTTTGAATAACCCAACCTGCACTGGACTTCTTCTCCACTGCGGGCTTGGATGTTGTGCTGCTACAAACTTTGTAGCGTCAAATTCGCATCGGCATCACCACATATTTGAAGGTGGCGTTGTCGGGAATGGTGAACAAGGCTGAACTGTTTCCGTCAGACAGCTCCAGCCGCACCATGTCCTGGCTCATATTGGTCAGCGCATCAATCAGATAGGTCACATTGAAACCGATCTCAATGCTGTCGCCGCCATAATCAATATCGAGCTCATCTACCGCCTCTTCCTGCTCGGCGTTGTTGGACGCCACCCGCAGCGTGCCGGGGTCAATGTTCAGGCGCACCCCTTTGAATTTTTCACTGGTCAGGATGGCGGTGCGCTGCAATGTTGCCAGCAAAGCGCTGCGGCCCAGTGTGATGCTGTTCTGGTGGTTTTTGGGAATGACCCGGTTGTAGTCCGGGAACTTGCCTTCGACCAGCTTGGTAACAAACTCCATGCCATCGAAGCTGAACTTGGCTTGGTTGTTGGCAAACTGCATCTCAATGGCGCCCTGCGTGTCGGAGAGCAAACGCTGCAGTTCAATGACGGTTTTGCGCGGCAGAATCACTTCCTGCTTGGGCACTTCCACATCCAGCGTGGCCGAGGCGAAGGCCAAGCGGTGACCGTCGGTGGCCACCAGACTGAGTTGGCTGCCTTCGGCGACGAACAGAATGCCGTTCAAATAGTAGCGGATGTCGTGCACTGCCATGGCAAATGACACCTGGCTCAGCAGATCTTTCAACGTTTTTTGCGGCACACTGAACACCGGCCCGAAGCTGGCCGCTTCCTGCACCAGCGGAAAGTCCTCGGCGGCCATGGTTTGCAGCGTGAACCGACTCTTGCCGCCCTTGAGGATGAGCTTGGCGGCACTTGACTCCAGCGACACGGTTTGATCCGCGGGCATGGTGCGCAAAATATCAATCAACTTGCGCGCCCCCACGGTGGTGGTGAAATCGCCTGTGTCGCCATCGAGCTCTGCCGTGGTGCGAATCTGAATTTCGAGATCGCTGGTGGTCAGTTGCAGCGAAGTGCCTGTTTTGCGGATCAGCACATTGGCCAGGATAGGCAGGGTGTGCCGACGTTCAACGATGCCCGCTACCGATTGCAAAACCGATAAAACTTTGTCTTGTGTTGCCTTCAGAACGATCATGTCAACCTCTTTTTAATATCTGCAATTCAAATCATTAACAAATGGGGGGGGGCAAGAATTTTTAACTCTGCCATTTTCCCATTTTTATTCCCATGGTCAGCCCTTAAGCGTCTGCTCCAGTACATGAAGCTGCTGGTTCAGCTCGGTCATTTGCTGGCGCTCACCGCCGATCTTTCGTACCGCATGCAAAACAGTGGTGTGGTCGCGTCCACCAAACAATTCGCCAATTTCCGGAAGACTCTTTTGTGTCAGTTCCTTGGCCAGGTACATGGCAATCTGGCGCGGCCGGGCGATGCTGGCTGGCCGCTTCTTGGAATACATATCCGCAATTTTTATCTTGTAGTAGTCAGCCACAGTTTTCTGGATGTTTTCGACTGAAATCTGGCGGTTCTGGATCGAAAGCAGGTCGCGCAATGCCTCGCGTGCCAGCAAGATCGAGATATCTTTCTGGTTGAACCGGGAGTAGGCCAGAATTTTGCGTAACGCGCCTTCGAGTTCGCGCACATTGGAGCGCACATTCTTGGCCACGAAAAATGCCACCTCTTCCGGCATCACAATGCCCTCAACCCGTGCCTTGTTGATCAAAATAGCGACCCGCATTTCCAGCTCGGGGGGTTCGATCGCCACCGTCAGTCCGGAATCAAAGCGTGACACCAGGCGTTCATGGATGTCCGTCAGGCCTTTCGGATAGGTGTCGCTGGTCATCACAATGTGTGACTTTTTGGCCAGCAAAGCCTCGAAGGCGTTGAAAAATTCTTCTTGCGTACGTTCTTTATTGGCAAAAAACTGGACGTCATCAATCAGCAACAAATCCAGTGAGTGATAACGCTCTTTAAATTCATCAAAAGTCTTGCGCTGATAAGCCTTAACCACATCAGATACGAATTGCTCGGCATGGATGTAGAGAACTTTGGCAGTTGGCTGATCAGCCAGCAGCCGATTGCCGACGGCGTGCATCAAATGAGTTTTGCCCAAGCCAACACCGCCGTAGATGAAAAGCGGGTTGTACAGGTGTCCCGGCATGCCCGCTACGTGCATCGCCGCCGCACGTGCCATGCGGTTGGCGGTCCCTTCAATCAGGGTGTCGAAGGTCAGGGCCGTGTTGAGCCGGTTTTTGAGACTGCCCGGGTTTCGGTCCTCTCCCAATTCGGCCACGCCGTCCATCGGAATGGGCTCCATCGAACGATGAGTAAGTTGGCTCCTGACAACAATCTCGCGGGGAGCAAGCGCTAACTCCAAATGGATGGTTTGACCCGAAAACATTTCCAGCAGGCTGGCGATACGTTTGCTGTATTGGGCTCTGATCCAATCCAGCTTGAACCGGTTGGCAACAAAGATGGTGATTTGGGCCAGGTCGTCCGTGACCTGCGCCGACAGCGGTTTGATCCAGGTGTTGAACTGCTGCTCCGGGAGCTCCTGCGCCAGTTGATCAACACAGGTTTGCCACAGGCTTTGTCCATCGCCAGTGCCCTTGAAGTCGGGATGGTTGGCGTATTGTCCCTCTGTCATATTGTTATTAATTTCTGTGGATAGTTGTAGATTGCCGTAGTCCAAATTGTAATTTATCAAGCATTTGTCCACAAGCCGAGAAAGGCTGCTAACGCACGCTCGTGTTGAATGCGGCGGACTACGCGTTCAAGGCGGTTCAAGAGAGAATTTGCCGTGGCCCGGAAAGTTTGCGATAATCACCGGTTCCTCTAAACGTATTGGGGGAGTTAAGACAGCGGCTCGGTAATTTTTAGAAAATTTGCGGGCCGTCATTGAGCCCTTTAGGATTTTCAAAATGAAACGCACTTACCAACCCTCCAAGATTCGCCGCGCCCGCACTCACGGTTTTCTGGTTCGCATGAAAACCCGTGGCGGCCGCGCTGTGATCAACGCTCGCCGCGCCAAAGGGCGCAAGCGTCTGGCGGTCTGAGTCTGGTCACCCGCATAGTTTGCGACTGTGATTTGCAGTTCTGGCGCCGCTTCAAATTGCAGCGACTGAAGACGCGAAGTCAGTTTCAGGCTGTGCTGGCTGGCAGCACGGTGGCCCGAACGGCGCACTTCGCTTTGCATCGCGTTGCGCTTGATGCTCCGGTGAACGGAAATAAGCCGCTGGCGTCGGTAATGACCTCTGACACAGCACTTTTTGCTTTGAGCGACGTGTGGCTGGGGGCCATGGTGGCCAAACGCTGGGCGAAACGGGCTGTCACACGCAATGCCATCAAGCGTCAGATCTACAGCGTGAGCGCCGACTTTGAGACAATGCTTCCCGTGGCTGCTCACGTCGTGCGCTTACGCGCTGCAATTGACTCTAAACAGTTCATCAGCGCCACGTCTGCGGCGCTCAAGATGGCTGTCCGACTGGAATTGCAGCAGCTGTTTGCACGGGCAACGGCTCGGTCGCAAGGCCTTGCTTTGATGGATGGTGCGTCATGATCCGGGGCGTGCTGGTCGGCATGGTCAAGGGTTACCGCTTGCTGTTGAGTCCCTGGCTGGGTTCGTCCTGCCGATTTGAGCCGACTTGTTCTGCCTATTCCCTGCAGGCCTTGCAAACGCATGGCGCGGCAGCGGGCAGTTATTTGACGCTGACGAGACTCGCACGTTGTCATCCCTGGTGCGCGGGCGGTTCCGATCCGGTTCCGAGTGAAAAGCCCCGATTCAAATCCCAGTTGTTTACCCAACTGATTCATCCTTCCTCTGAAAAGAAGTCTTCATGAACGATATTCGCCGCACCATTTTGTGGGTGATTTTTGGCTTTTCCATGGTTTTGCTGTGGGACCAGTGGCAGGTTTTTAATGGCCACAAAGCCACTTTCTTCCCCAGTGCGTCCAACACGGCGGCAACGGCCCGCTCGCCGGTGCCTGTGTCCAGTGTGCCAGCGGGTGTTCCTACTGCAAATACTGTAGCTGCTGCCGCACAGATGACGGGGGCTACAGCCGGATTGACCTCTACAACTGACGCGTCTGCCGCAGCTCACGAGCGCTTGGTCGTGACAACCGATGTACTCAAGCTCACCTTTGATACCGAAGGCGCGTCGGTTGTACAAACCGAGTTTGTCAAACACGCCGACATGGCTGACAAGAGCAAAAACTTTGTTCTGCTGGAGAACAACAAAGACCATGTCTACATGGCGCAAACCGGGCTGATCGCCGGGGCGGCAGGCGGTACTTTTCCGACGCACAAGGCCGTCATGACCGTCGCACCAGGGGAGCGCACGCTGCAGGATGGCAGCAATCAACTGGTTATTCGGTTCGAATCCCCGGGGCTTGGCGGCGTCAAGCTGGTAAAAACCTTTACCTTCACCCGTGGGTCGTACGCGGTGGCGGTCAAGCACGAGGTGGTCAACGTCGGCGCAACTTCGGTCTCGCCGCAGTTGTACCTGCAGTTGGTGCGTGACGGCAGCAAGCCCTTGGGCGAGTCTTCTTTTTATTCCACGTTTACGGGCCCGGCGATCTACACCGAAGCCAAGAAATACCAGAAGGTCGACTTCAAGGACATTGAAAACAACAAGGTCGATGTCGAAAAGACAGCGGAAAACGGCTATGTGGCCATGGTGCAGCATTACTTTGCCAGCGCCTGGTTGCTGGGCGACGGCATCAAGCGCGATCTGTTCCTGCGCAAGGTCGATACCAATTTGTATGCGGTTGGCATGATCACCCCCTTGGATAACATTGCGCCCGGTGCCAGCAAGTCCGTGGAGGCAAGATTTTTTGCGGGTCCGCAGGAAGAAAAGGTGCTTGAGTCGCTGACGCCTGGGCTGGAGTTGGTGAAGGACTATGGCTGGTTGACCATTTTGGCCAAGCCGTTGTACTGGTTGCTCCACGCGCTTGAAAGCTTCATCGGCAACTGGGGGTGGTCCATCGTCGCCTTGGTGTTGTTGTTGAAAGCGGCCTTCTACTGGCTCAATGCCAAGGCCTACGCCAGCATGGCCAAGATGAAGGCTGTGAATCCGAAGGTCACCGAAATGCGGGAGCGCCTGAAGGACAACCCGCAGCAAATGCAGCAGGAGATGATGCGCATCTACCGTGAAGAAAAAGTCAACCCCATGGGGGGCTGTTTCCCGATCATGATTCAGATCCCGGTGTTCATCGCCTTGTATTGGGTGCTTCTCGCCAGTGTTGAGATGCGCAACGCACCCTGGATACTGTGGATTCACGATCTTTCATCGCCTGATCCGTTCTACATTTTGCCGCTGGTGATGACCTTGACGACTGTGTTGCAGACCTCCTTGAATCCAGCGCCGCCGGACCCGATGCAGGCCAAGATGATGTGGTTCATGCCGCTGGCCTTCAGCGTGATGTTCTTCTTCTTCCCAGCGGGCCTGGTGCTGTACTGGATTACCAACAACATCCTGTCGATCGCGCAGCAGTGGCTCATCAACACCCGCATGGGCGTGCCGCCGAAGTTCCATCTGCCTAGTTTCAAATGATGAGCAACTCCGTGCATTCTTCACAGGGGCGGCACAGCTGCGACTGAGTTCCTGTGTCGCTGCCGCGTCATCAAGACCCAATTGTCGCCATTGCCACTGCCCCCGGTCGGGGTGCGGTGGGCATTGTGCGGGTCAGCGGGAAAAGTATTGGGTCTTTAATACAGGCGCTTTTTGGGCGGCAACTCAAGGCCCGTGAGGCAAGCTACCTGCCGTTTCTTGATCGAAGCCAATTGGCGATTGACCAGGGAATCGCGCTGTATTTTCCAGCGCCTCATTCGTTTACGGGTGAAGATGTGTTGGAGTTGCAGGCGCATGGTGGGCCGGTGGTATTGCAACTGTTGCTGGCACGTTGCCTGGAGGCCGGGGCAGAGCTTGATCCCGCCAGTCAGATGCCTCGGCTGGCGGGGTTGCGACCCGCGCTGCCCGGTGAATTTTCAGAGCGCGCTTTCCTGAATGACAAGATTGATCTGGCCCAGGCTGAGGCTATCGCTGACCTGATCGATGCCAGTACCGAGGCGGCGGCCCGCAGTGCCAGCCGCTCTTTGTCAGGCGCTTTCTCTCAAGAAATCCATCACCTGCGTGAGGCATTAATTCATTTGCGGATGTTGGTGGAGGCGACGCTGGACTTTCCTGAAGAAGAAATCGATTTTCTGCGCCAGGCAGATGCGCGCGGGCAATTGTCAAATTTACAGCAGTCACTGCAATCCGTGCTGCAAAAGGCGAGCCAGGGCGCCCTGCTACGTGAAGGAATCACGGTCGTGATCGCCGGTCAGCCCAACGTCGGCAAGTCGTCCTTGCTGAATGCGCTGGCTGGGGCTGAGTTGGCGATCGTGACGCCAATCGCCGGAACCACCCGAGATAAAGTTCAACAGACCATCCAGATCGAAGGTGTGCCGGTTCATGTGATCGACACGGCAGGCTTGCGCGACAGCGATGATGTGATAGAAAAAATAGGCATCGCCCGTACCTGGGAGGTGATTGAGGCGGCCGACGCGGTCTTGTTTTTGCATGACTTAACACGCACAAACGCTATAGATTACATAGCTGCTGACGCAGTAATCGCAGAGGCTATCGCCGGAAAGTTGTCTGCAAGCGTGCCGGTAATTGAAATTTGGAATAAAGCCGACGCAGTGGACCGACCGTGTCACCAGGCGGGTTTGCAGTTGTCAGCCAAGACCGGCGCTGGACTGGACACTTTGCGCCGAAAATTGCTGGAGCTGGTGGGTTGGCAGTCTAAGCCCGAAGGTGTCTACATGGCACGTGAACGGCATGTGCAGGCACTGCACCGGACGGCAGCTCATTTGATGACCGCCGGCTTCCACCTGGAGGCCAAGGCCCAAGCGCTTGACCTGCTGGCGGAAGAGCTTCGCCTGGCACAAAATGCGCTAGGTGAAATAACGGGCGACTTTTCATCAGACGATCTTCTTGGAGTGATATTCTCGCGGTTTTGTATTGGCAAATAGCTTCGTTGGGTGTCTATTCTTAACAAACGGCGACCGTAAGTTGCTGAATTTTAGGGTTTCCCGGTGGACAAAATAGGCCCAATCGTCCCCCTGCGTTGAAAGAAAAAATGTCAATATTCAATTGGTTCACCAAAAGAAAGTCTGTAACCACAGCCTCCGCGACAGACGGTTTGGGACTGGGGGCCGTTGATGTTACGGCCCCGCCGCCAGCGATTCGCGACGCGAATCGAAAAACCGCGCGCATTGAACGACGGCAACTTCTGTACGCCGTCGTACGCGACTCGATGATCAGGGCCGGGGTGCTGGCCACCAGTTACAAATTCAAAGTCTTGTCACTGGATGCGGCTGGGCGCCAGTATCTCGTCATGATGGATCTAACCGACAAAGTGGCAAGTGAGACCGCACGTCTGGCTGAGATTGAGTCTCTGATGGTTCAGGCGGCCAAGATGCGGCATGACATCTTGGTCACCGCTGTTTACTGGCGTGTGAACGATCACGTCACAAATGGCCTGTCGTCCGGGCAGCCCATTCACATGTCTCAAATGTCCAGAAAGGCCGCTGAATCGAAAGCTGCCAGCCAGCCAGAAATACCTCTGTTGGCGCGCAACCTGATGCCTCGCTATGAGCCGCTACAACAAGACGAAGTGGCCGCCTTCAAGCGGGCGCTGGCAAGCGCAAGCACTTCAATGCCCCTGTCAGCGCCGGGGAAAATTGTGACGTCGGGGCGACGCAACCCGGCGCCGGCCGAAGAATTTGAAGACACGCAAATGGCGGATCCAGACGAGCGTGCTTCGCCACTGGGTGTTACCCAGTACGGTGATTTAAGTTAAAGGCCTAACCCGGCTTCAGTGGCCGGAAAAATCGAGCAGCGTGAAAAGCGCAAGACCTGAAGCCCTGAGCTTGTCAGAGCCGCCAAGCTCCGGCAAGTCAACAATGGCGGCTCCTTCGATCACCTGAGCCCCGAGTTTTTCAAGCAATTTCATGCCGGCCATCATGGTGCCGCCGGTGGCGATCAGGTCGTCAATGAGCAGTACGCGGTCACCCGGTTTGACCGCGTCGGTGTGCAGTTCAACGGTGGCACTGCCATACTCCAACTCGTAGGTCTCTTCTACCGTTGTGAAAGGCAGCTTTCCCTTTTTCCGAATCGGCACAAAGCCCACATTCAGCTCATAAGCAACCACCGCACCCAAAATGAAGCCGCGGGCATCCAGTCCGGCGACCACATCGGGCCGCATGGAGGGGTCCATGTAGCGGTGGATAAAGGCGTCGATCAATACCCGAAATACCTTGGCATCCTGCAAAAGCGGCGTGATATCGCGAAACTGCACGCCTGGTGCTGGCCAATCAGGAACGGTACGAATGTGAGCCCGGAGGTACTGGTTGACGCTGAGATTTTGCATGGAATATCGTGTTAAGGCTAGAGTGGGCATTGTGCCTCGTGCTTGCTTCTGGTCGCGCCATGGCGGGTCAACCCTTGAGCAATTTCTGCTCGGCTAACGCGAGTGCCTCGGTCTTGCCCGAAAGCACGAGTGTGTCGCCCTCTTCTATTAGCAAATCCGGGTTGACAGACTTGACATGGCCTCCGCTGCGGCGCAGGCTGACAATGCGGACATCTACCGCCAATAGGGCCAGTTGGCTGAGCGGCTTGCCCACGACTTTGGCGCCAAGCGGCAGCGTCAGTGTCGAGAGGCGATCTTGGCTTAGCTCATCGACAGAATCGTCGTCGGCCCCGTGAAAGTAGCCGCGCAGCAGGTTGTAACGAGCATCACGCTGGTCGCGCACAATGCGAATCACCCGCCGCATCGGTACGCCTACCAAAGCCAAGGCGTGGCTGGCCAGCATCAGTGAGCCTTCAATCGCCTCTGGCACCACCTCGGTTGCACCCGCCTTGCGCAGGGCCTCAAGATCGTGGTCGTCCTGTGTTCGCACGATGACTGGCACCTGCGGCGCATGGTCTCGTGTGTGGGCCAGAACTTTCAAGGCGCTCTGGACTTCAAGGTACGTAATGACGACGGCACTGGCCCGGGCCAGCCCAGCGGCGATCAGTGCCTGCAGGCGGGCCGCGTCCCCAAATACCACCGAGTCGCCGGCGACAGTGGCCTGGCGCACCCGGTCTGGATCAAGATCAAGCGCGATATAAGGTATGTTTTCCTGGTCGAGCATGCGCGCCAGATTTTGTCCGCAGCGACCGTAGCCGCAAATGATGACATGTTTGTTGGCCTTGATCGACTTGCGCGCAATGGAGGTCATTTGCAGGGACTGTTGCAGCCATTCGCTGCTGACCCATTTCAAAACGATTTGGTTGCTGTACATGATGACAAATGGCGTGGCTAACATGGAGAGCACCATGCTGGCCAGTATCGGATTAAGCAGCGCGGGCGGCACCAGTGCATTGGATTGAGCGAGTGTCAACAACACAAAACCGAATTCACCAGCCTGTGCCAGGTACAGGCCGGTGCGCAGTGAAACGCCTGTGGTGGCACCCAGACTCCGAGCCAGCAGGCTCACCAATGCTGCCTTGAAAAATACCGGGACGGACACCAACAACAGCACCAGCGGCCAACGTTCCAGCACCAGTCGCCAATCCAGCATCATCCCGATGCTGATAAAGAATAGGCCCAACAACACGTCGTGAAAGGGACGGATGTCCGACTCCACCTGTTGTTTGTATTGTGTCTCCGAGATCAGCATACCCGCAATAAAGGCCCCCAAGGCCAGACTCAGGCCCGCCATTTCTGTCAACCAGGCCAATCCCAGCGTAATAAACAGCAGATTCAGGACAAACAACTCTTCACTTTTGCGCCGGGCCACTAGCGTCAGCCAAAAACGCATCACACGCGGGCCGCCGACCAGCAGCAAAGCAATCAAAAGTGTCGCCTTGAGGCTGGCGAAGGCAAGAGTTTGAAAAAGCGACTCGGCCGATGCCCCCAGCGCCGGGATCAGCACCAACAGCGGCACCACTGCCAAATCTTGAAACAGCAGTACGCCCATGACCCGTTTACCATGCTCCGATTCCATCTCCAGTCGTTCGGTCATCAGCTTAACCACAATGGCGGTGCTGCTCATGGCCAGCGCACTTGAGAGCGCCAACGCAGTCTGCCAGCCCATGCCCCAAAGCGTCGGAGCCATCATTCCCAAACCCAGCATGGCTGCCGTGGCGCCGAGCATGGTCAAGAGCACCTGGAAAAAACCAAGCCCAAACACATGGCTTCGCATGGCACGAAGCTTGGGTAAATTGAACTCCAGCCCAATGACAAACATCAGAAAGACCACACCAAACTCACCCAAATGGCGCACGCCATCCGCATTTTTTGCCAAGGCCAAAGCGTTGGGTCCAATCACGACCCCAGCGGCCAAGTAGCCGAGCATGGGTGGCAATTTCAAAGAGCGACACGCCACGACGCCCAGCACAGCGGCCAGTAAATATAGAAGTGTCAAGTCAAGCGGATTCACCCCCAGATACTAACAAGCAGATGGCGTCGATAAAATGTCGCAATGACACTTCAACACACCCAGTCTTCAACGCCCCAGGCAGCGCGGGCGTTGCGCCTGGCCCGCGACACACTAGATATTGAAGCCGCCGCCGTGCTGGGTCTGAAACAAAATTTGGGTGAATCGTTCGCCCGCGTCGTGACCATGGTGCTTGACGTGCGTGGCCGCGTGGTGGTCATGGGTATGGGCAAGAGTGGGCACATTGGTCGCAAGATCGCCGCAACCTTGGCATCTACCGGTACACCTGCCATGTTTGTGCATCCCGCAGAGGCCAGCCATGGCGATCTGGGCATGATCAAGTCCGTTGATTTGGTGTTGGCCATTTCAAACAGTGGGGAATCTGAGGAGCTGACGGCGATTTTGCCGGTACTCAAGCGCCTGGGTGCGCCTCTGATTGCCATGACGGGCCATGCCGGTTCTACTTTGGCCCGTCATGCGGATGTTTTTCTCGATTGTGGGGTTGAGAAAGAAGCCTGCCCCTTGAATCTGGCACCAACTGCCAGTACGACTGCGCAGCTCGCGTTGGGTGACGCGCTGGCGGTGGCGCTGCTGGATGCACGTGGCTTCAAGGCTGAAGACTTCGCCCGCTCTCACCCCGGTGGCGCATTGGGCCGCAAGCTGCTCACGCATGTCAGTGACGTGATGCGTTCGGGCGATGCCGTTCCCCACGTCGGGCCGCACGCAAGTTTCAGCGACTTGATGCGGGAGATGAGTGTCAAGGGTTTGGGTGCCACCGCTGTTGTGGATGATCATTTGAACGTGCTGGGAATCTTCACCGATGGCGACTTGCGTCGCCTGGTGGAGCAAGGCATTGACCTGCGCAGCACGACCGCCGCTCAGGTGATGCACCCGAATCCCAGCACCATTGCCCGCGATGCTCTGGCGGTAGAGGCCGCAGAAATGATGGAATTGCGTTGTATTACCAGCGTGTTGGTGGTGGATGCGTCGGGTCAGCTTTGTGGCGCGCTCAACAGCAATGACCTGATGCGAGCAAAGGTGATCTGATGATGCCCGTTGCGCTGAAATTTTCTCCTGAGTTGCTGCTTCAAGCGCAGGGTATTCGTGTCGTTTTTTTTGATGTAGACGGCGTCCTGACTGATGGTGGCCTGTATTTCACCGAGCAAGGTGAAACCATCAAACGCTTTAATACGCTTGACGGGCATGGGCTTAAGCTACTGCAACGCGCCGGCATTGTCCCGGCTGTAATCACCGGGCGCGATTCAAAACCCTTGCGTCTGCGGTTGACAGCTTTGGGTATTGAACATGTGCACTATGGCACCGAAAACAAGCGCCCAGCCGCCGAACACACGCTCAAAGTCTTGGGGTTGGACTGGAGCCACGCTGCGGCAATGGGGGATGATTGGCCGGACCTTGCCGTAATGCAGCGTTGTGCACTGGCCTGCGCGCCATGTAATGCTCACGCGGAGGTCAAGGCAGTGGCACATTACGTCACCCGTGCCAGAGGTGGCGAAGGAGCGGCAAGAGAGTTGTGTGATCTGCTGATGATGGCAAGCGGCAGATATGCCTCATTGCTGGAGGAAGACCGTCAGTGGTTAATCTAATGCGTCTGTTAGGAGATCGATTATCGCTTTACCTGCCCGTTATTCTCATGGGCGTGCTGGCGTTGGGAACCTACTGGCTGGTTAGAAGCACGCCGCTGCTGATATCGCACGGGCTGGAGACTCAGGTGCGGCATGAGCCAGACTATTTTATGCGCAAGTTTTCGGTGAAGTCGTTTGATGGTGCGGGGCGGCTAAAAAGCGAAGTGCTCGGGACCGACGCCCGCCACTTTCCGGACTCAGAAACACTGGAAATTGATCTCGTGAGCATCCGCTCATTCAGCGCAGAGGGTGGCCTGACTACGGCAACCGCGAAACGCGCAGTCGCCAATGCTGACGCCTCTGAAGTGCAGCTATTTGGAGAGGCACATGTGGTGCGCCAGCCGACGGCAGACAAGGCGGGGCAAGCTCGGCCACGAATGGAGTTTCGAGGTGAGTTTTTGCATGCATTTATGGACACTGAACGTGTCAAGTCGCACAAGCCGGTGGAGCTGACACGTGGAAACGACAAATTTACTGCTGATGCGATGGACTTTGACAACCTCAAGCGTGTGATGGAGCTCAAAGGACGCGTCAAGGGAACGCTCGTGCCCGCCGCTGCCAGATAAATAGATTGGAAGCTGGCATGTCCAGCTCGTGTTCATCATCGAACACGTCCAGCGGTATTGGCCAGGCGTCGGCTTCGGCGCGACGTCAGATCGGCAATTCGCTCGTTTTAGTGCACGCCGCGCTGATGAGATTAAATCTTGAGTCAGCCCCCGTCAAATAAGCTCAACTTGCTATCAAATCTATATGGCGGGTGTATTCATACCGATAAGGCGTTTGCCGGGCGACACCGAAGACCAGGCCGTCCGCAGGCGTGAGCGGCGGCTTGACCAAGCATCTTGAGCGTTGTGTGACGGTGAAATAAAAAAAGGGCCACATGGGCCCTTTAATTTTCGGTTGGCGTGATGCCAGTCGATTGCTTAATAGCTGCTGCGGCCACCGCCGTAACCGCCACCGCCGCCGCTACGGCCCGCGCCGCCGCCTGCGCCGCCGCCGTAACCGCCGCCGCCACCGCTACGGCCAGCGCCGCCGCCGTAACCGCCGCCGCCAGCGCCACCACCGAAGCCGCCGCCGCCAGTGCGGGGAGGACGAGCTTCCATCGGACGGGCTTCGTTCACCACGAGGCCACGGCCACCGTATTGTTGACCGTTCATGCCGTTGATAGCAGCTTGTGCCTCAGCGTCGCTGCCCATTTCCACAAAGCCGAAGCCCTTGGAGCGGCCGGTGTCACGTTCCATCATGACCTTGGCGCTAGTGACGGTACCGTGTGCGGCAAATGCTTGCTGCAGGTCTTCGTCACGGAAAGTGTAGGGCAGGTTGCCCACGTAAAGTTTGTTGCCCATGAAAGGACTCCTCAAAATAACTCAAAACGCGATGGAGTCCAAAACCGCTATTACCACGCAATCAACAAACGAATGAAGACTTAAAGCAGACGCGAAACTGACTAAACACCGCAAACTTGTAAAGCCTTTTTTGGCAATACCGTGCAATTATGCTGCAAAAACAAATAGTTGACAAATATTTTATGAAAAACGTCAAAAGTGGCGCCCTGGCGTCAACTGCGGGTGCTTCGTCACCTTGGTCGAACACTGTCCCGCCGACGAGCGTTGTGCCAGCGATTGATCTTGGAATTTGGCACGCCTAACCGGGTGACAGCTCCAGGCGTCTTCGATAGTGTTTCGGCGTGAAGCCATCGCCCTTAAGGATGCTACTGAATTTTCAGCACAGGCTTTCCCAACAAGTGGTCCTACAACAATGGCGCTGAGCAAGCGATGCCTTGTAGGCTTCGTGCGTCGCGGACGTCGAGCGGCGGACCCAGTGGGCCACACTTTGCCAATAGTCCCTGCGTGGCTGCCGTTGGATAGACTCGGCACCAGGCCGCAATCGACCACACCGGCTCAGTTCGCCTTTTGCGGTCAATCGTGCCTCGATTGACCGTGTGTGACAGACGCGATGCACTGGTTTACATCGCCTGCAAGCGCTTAGAACCAGTTTTTTGTGAAAATAGTCAGAATAGTGTTGACGATCCAGAAAACCCCATGCATAATCGCTGGCTTCGCTTGAAAAAGTATGAAGTGTCTGCCTAACGAACGTGATGTGAGTGGTTCACATCACCGCCGACAGGCCCAAGACTGACTAAGAAACGGCAAATCGTTGGCCTGAGTGCTGGTGAAGTGACGTTAATTGGTGCAAGTTGGGAATAATTGAAATGATCCAAGTTGAATCTCGATTAGAAGTTGCCGACAATACTGGCGCAAAGTCCGTCCTGTGCATCAAGGTGCTCGGTGGATCCAAGCGTCGTTATGCAAGCGTTGGCGACGTTATCAAAGTCAGTATTAAAGAAGCCGCTCCACGTGGTCGCGTCAAAAAGGGCGAGATCTACAGTGCAGTAGTGGTTCGTACGGCCAAGGGCATCCGTCGTAGCGACGGCTCGCTGGTTAAATTCGATGGCAATGCAGCAGTGTTGCTGAACGCCAAATTAGAGCCAATTGGCACCCGTATCTTCGGCCCAGTGACGCGTGAGTTGCGCACTGAGAAGTTCATGAAGATCGTGTCTTTGGCTCCTGAAGTTTTGTAAGGACGCGCCATGAACAAGATTCGCAAAGGCGATGACATTATCGTGCTCACCGGGCGCGACAAGGGGAAGCGCGGCAAAATTGCCTTGCGCAAAGACGACTCCTATGTGCTCGTCGAGGGTATCAATGTAGTCAAAAAGCATACCAAGCCAAATCCTCTCAAGGGTACGGTTGGTGGCATCGTTGAAAAGTCCATGCCCATTCATCAGTCTAACGTAGCCATTTTCAATGTTGCTACCGGTAAGGCTGATCGGGTTGGCATCAAGCTGGCGGCTGACGGCAAACGTGTTCGCGTTTACAAGTCCAGCGGCGAAGAAATCAAGGTGGCATAAACATGGCTCGTTTGCAACAACATTTTCGCGAAAAATTAGCGCCGGAGTTGATGGCCAAGTTCGGCTACACATCTCCGATGCAGGTTCCGCGTCTTACCAAGATCACCCTGAACATGGGTGTCAGTGAGGCTGTGGCCGACAAAAAAGTCATGGATCACGCAGTCAGCGACCTTGGCAAGATTGCAGGTCAGAAGCCGGTGGTCACTATGTCCAAGAAGGCCATTGCCGGCTTCAAGATTCGTGAGAATCAGGCGATCGGCTGCATGGTTACGCTGCGCGGCGTTCAGATGTTTGAGTTTCTAGACCGCTTTGTGACCGTGGCTCTGCCGCGTGTTCGTGACTTTCGGGGTATTTCCGGTCGTGCGTTTGATGGCCGTGGCAACTACAACATCGGCGTCAAAGAGCAGATCATTTTCCCTGAAATTGAATACGATAAGGTTGATGCCTTGCGTGGTCTCAATATCAGCATCACCACAACGGCCAAAACCGACGAAGAGTGCAAGGCGCTGCTCACCGGTTTCCGTTTCCCGTTCAAAAACTGAGGTGACCCGTGGCTAAAATGGCTTTAATCCAGCGCGAGCTGAAGCGCGACAACCTGGTCGCTAAATACGCGAAAAAACACGCGGAATTCAAGGCAATTGCAGGCGATGTGAAACGCAGCGATGAAGAGCGCGCTGCTGCTCGTCTGGGTTTGCAAAAGCTCCCCCGCAATGCGAACCCGACTCGCCAGCGTAACCGCTGCGCAATCACCGGGCGCCCTCGTGGTACGTTCCAGCATTTTGGTTTGGCGCGTGCAAAAATTCGTGAAATGGCTTTTGCAGGGGAAATTCCCGGCATAGTCAAGGCCAGCTGGTAAGCGGTAGGAGACATAGATATGAGCATGAGTGATCCCATCGCCGACCTGTTGACACGCATCCGCAATGCGCAGATGGTGGCAAAAACCACTGTGAGTGTTCCTTCTTCAAAAGTGAAGGTCGCAATTGCGCAAGTTTTGACGGAAGAAGGTTATATCGATAGCTTCAAGGTTAATGCCAATGACGGCAAACCTGAGCTTGAAATTGTTTTGAAATATTACGCCGGGCGTCCTGTGATTGAGCGTATCGAGCGCGTTAGCCGTCCCGGCTTGCGTGTTTACCGTGGCAGTGATGCCATCCCCCAAGTCCAGAACGGCCTGGGTGTGGCAATAGTCACAACCCCCAAGGGCGTCATGACTGATCGCAAAGCGCGCGCTACCGGTGTCGGTGGTGAAGTGTTGTGCTACGTCGCCTAAAGCGTGACATTGAGGAGAAATAGAAAATGTCCCGTATAGGAAAAATGCCCGTCGCCGTCCCGGCTGGCGTGGATGTGTTGGTCAAGGATGATCAGATCAGTGTCAAAGGCGCTGGTGGCAGTTTATTCTTGACGCAAAACGCGTTGGTCAAAGTGAGCAGCGATGCTGGCGCGCTGAGTTTTCAGCCTGCCAACGACTCTCGCGAAGCAAACGCCATGAGTGGCACCATGCGTCAGCTGGTGAACAACATGGTGGTTGGTGTGACCAAGGGTTTTGAGAAGAAGTTGAATCTTGTTGGTGTGGGTTACAAGGCCCAGGCGCAAGGCGCAAAATTGAATTTGACGGTGGGATATTCCCATCCGGTCAATAAAGACATGCCAGCTGGTATCACTGTTGCGACTCCGACCCCCACTGAAATCGTGATCAAGGGTGCAGACCGCCAGCGCGTGGGCCAGGTGGCTGCCGAGATTCGTGCGATTCGTCCACCTGAGCCTTACAAAGGCAAGGGTATCCGTTATTCGGACGAAAAAATCACGATCAAAGAAACCAAGAAGAAATAAGGAGCTGCAGCATGTTGACCAAAAAAGAGCAGCGTCTTCGCAGGGCGCGTCAAACCCGGATTCGGATCGCCACTCAAGGTGTTGCCCGTCTGACGGTAAACCGTACAAACCTGCATATTTATGCCTGCGTCATTTCTGGCGACGGCGCCAAGATATTGGCAAGCGCATCCACGGCAGAAGCCGAAGTGCGCAAAGCGTTGGGCGGTTCGGGTAAAGGCGGTAACGTTGCCGCTGCCCAAGCTATTGGCAAGCGTCTGGCTGAAAAAGCCAAGGCGGTTGGTGTTGAAAAAGTTGCGTTTGATCGTGCAGGCTTTGCGTACCATGGCCGCGTCAAGGCGCTGGCAGATGCAGCACGTGAAGCAGGCTTGCAGTTCTAAGCAGATCGGAAATTAAGATGGCTAAAGTTCAAGCGAAAATGCAGGGTAAGGCCGTAGGGCCTGAAGATGGCCTGCGCGAGAAAATGATCGCGATTAATCGCGTTACCAAAGTTGTCAAAGGGGGGCGAATTCTAGGTTTCGCTGCTTTGACAGTGGTGGGCGATGGCGATGGTAGCGTTGGCATGGGCAAGGGCAAATCAAAAGAAGTCCCTGCGGCCGTGCAAAAGGCGATGGAAGAAGCCCGTCGAAACATGACCAAGATAACGCTCAAGAACGGGTCGATTCATCACAAGGTGATGGGTCAGCACGGTGCCGCTTCTGTCATGATGGCGCCAGCGCCAAAGGGCACGGGCATCATTGCTGGCGGCCCGATGCGTGCCGTCTTTGAGGTTATTGGTATTACCGATATTGTGGCAAAGAGTCATGGTTCGACCAATCCCTACAACATGGTTCGTGCAACGCTTGATGCGCTGTCCCACGACAGGACTCCGTCTGAAGTTGCCGCTAAACGTGGCAAGACGATTGAAGAACTTTTTGTATAGGCAAGCGTCTCAAAATGACAACACAACAAACAATCAAAGTTCAGCTGATTCGTAGCCCGATTGGGTGCCAAGAATCGCATCGAGCCACTGTTCGTGGACTTGGCCTTCGAAAGATTCGCAGCACCAGCGAGTTGGTTGATACGCCCGAAGTCCGTGGGATGATTAACAAGATCAGTTACTTGATCAAAGTGCTCTAAGAGGTTGATGATGGAACTTAATGGCATTAAGCCCGCTGACGGCGCAAAGCATTACAAGCGTCGTGTTGGTCGTGGTATCGGCTCCGGCATTGGAAAAACCGCAGGTCGGGGGCACAAGGGTCAAAAGTCTCGTGCTGGTGGCTATCACAAAGTCGGTTTCGAGGGTGGTCAGATGCCTATGCAGCGTCGGCTACCAAAGCGAGGTTTCAAGTCTCAATTGCTGAAGTTCAATGCCGAGGTGACCTTGAGCGCGCTGGAGCAGTTGGGCGCTAGTGAGGTGGATTTGGTTACCCTGAAGCAAGCTGGCCTGGTGGGAGAGCTGGCTAAGGTCGTAAAAGTAATTATGACGGGCAAAATCAGCAAGGCTGTGAAACTAACTGGTATTGGTGCAACAGCGGCTGCCAAGGTGGCTATTGAAGCTGCCGGCGGAAGTCTCGCGTAAGCTTGTATTTGAAAGAAATTACAAGTGGCAACTAACGCGACACAACTGGCAAAAAATGGCAAATTCGGCGACTTGCGTCGACGGCTTGTCTTTCTGCTGCTTGCCCTGGTCGTGTACCGAGTGGGTGCACATATTCCCGTTCCAGGTATTGACCCAGTTCAGCTAGCGCAGTTCTTCAAGGGTCAGCAGGGCGGGATTCTGGGCATGTTTAACATGTTCTCGGGCGGGGCCTTATCGCGTTTTACCGTGTTCGCATTGGGGATCATGCCGTATATATCGGCATCGATCATCATGCAGTTGTTGACTTACGTGCTTCCCGCATTCGAGCAATTGAAAAAAGAGGGCGAAGCAGGTCGGCGCAAGATTACGCAGTACACCCGCTACGGCACCCTTGGTCTGGCACTGTTTCAATCCATGGGGATTGCCATTGCGCTTGAAAGCTCGCCAGGGTTGGTGATTGCCCCAGGATTTGGATTTCGCATGACTGCGATCGTGACTTTGACATCAGGTACCTTATTTCTGATGTGGTTAGGCGAACAGATCACAGAGCGTGGTTTGGGTAATGGCATTTCTATACTTATTTTTGGCGGTATAGCAGCTGGTCTACCAAATGCTATCGGTGGGTTACTTGAACTTGTTCGAACCGGGGCGATGAGCATTATTATTGCCCTCTTCATAGTGATCTTGGTTGCGCTGGTTACCTATTTTGTTGTTTTTGTAGAGCGTGGGCAGAGAAAAATCCTGGTTAACTATGCAAGACGACAGGTCGGTAATAAAGTTTATGGTGGACAGTCGTCACATTTGCCCTTGAAGCTGAATATGGCAGGGGTAATCCCGCCGATCTTCGCTTCGTCTATTATTTTGTTGCCGGCGACTGTGGTGGGTTGGTTTAGCGCCGGTGAGTCCATGCGCTGGTTGAAAGACATTGCTGGATCTCTTACGCCAGGGCAGCCTATCTACGTGATGCTTTACGCAGCAGCAATTATATTTTTCTGCTTTTTCTATACGGCACTTGTATTTAACAGCCGTGAAACCGCTGATAATTTGAAAAAGAGTGGTGCATTTATTCCCGGTATTCGGCCGGGTGACCATACCGCCAAATACATTGACAAAATTTTGCTTCGTCTGACTTTTGCTGGCGCTATCTACATCACGATGGTTTGTTTGTTGCCCGAGTTCCTGATCTTGAAGTACAACGTACCGTTCTACTTCGGTGGAACGTCACTTCTGATCATTGTCGTTGTGACTATGGATTTCATGGCACAGGTGCAGAACTACATGATGTCGCAGCAATATGAATCGCTGTTGAAGAAGGCTAATTTCAAGTCTTCATAAGGCGATTGGTAAATATGTCAAAAGACGATGTTATTCAGATGCAGGGAGAGGTAGTCGAGAACCTACCCAATGCGACTTTTCGTGTGAAGCTTGAAAACGGCCATGTCGTGCTCGGGCATATTTCAGGGAAGATGCGTATGCACTACATCCGTATTTTGCCCGGGGATAAGGTCACTGTTGAGTTAACGCCTTACGATTTAAGTCGGGCAAGAATTGTATTCAGGGCTAAATAGCAGCAGCGATATTCCTGCCGTGCGCCGTGATGTCGAATTATTAAATATTGTTTAAGGAAAACGAAATGAAAGTTTCTGCTTCGGTCAAGAAAATTTGCCGTAACTGCAAGGTAATTCGGCGCAAGGGCGTTGTGCGCGTGATCTGTACCGATCCGCGTCACAAGCAGCGCCAAGGTTAATTACAAGAGTTTTAGAGGACGAAAATGGCACGTATCGCTGGCATCAATATTCCGCCGCAACAGCATTCAGAGATTGGCTTGACTGCCATATTTGGAGTTGGTCGCAACCGCGCTCGCAAAATTTGCGATGCTTGTGGCATCGCTTACTCCAAAAAGGTCAAGGATTTGACCGATCTGGAGCTGGAAAAAATTCGCGACCAGGTTGCGCAATTCACCATCGAGGGTGATTTACGTCGGGAAACAACGATGAACATCAAGCGATTGATGGACATCGGTTGCTACCGAGGTTTCCGTCATCGTCGCGGTTTGCCCATGCGTGGTCAGCGTACACGCACAAACGCCCGCACCCGTAAGGGGCCGCGCAAGGCGGCCCAGTCACTGAAGAAATAACAGGCATTGAAAGATCACCATGGCAAAAGCTCCAGCCAGTAATGCGGCCCAACGTGTTCGTAAGAAAGTTCGTAAGAATGTTGCGGACGGCATCGCACACGTGCATGCTTCGTTTAACAACACCATCATCACTATCACGGATAGGCAAGGTAATGCTTTATCGTGGGCGTCGTCGGGTGGTCAAGGTTTCAAAGGCTCCCGTAAGTCCACGCCATTTGCGGCTCAGGTGGCTTCAGAGGTGGCTGGACGTGCCGCCATTGAGCAGGGTGTTAAGAATCTTGATGTTGAAATCAAGGGGCCTGGTCCCGGTCGCGAATCTTCGGTTCGTGCCCTTGCTGCCCTTGGCATTCGCATCAATATGATTGCTGATGTGACGCCGGTGCCGCATAACGGATGCCGCCCGCAGAAACGTCGCCGTATTTAATTTAGCGTCGCATTTTTTAACCAAGCCCACCGCCACAGGCTCAGCGCCAGTGGCTCCCGTGCTTATGCACGGCAGATGACATAAAGGAAGTTCAAGTGGCACGTTACCTCGGCCCCAAGGCCAAATTATCCCGCCGTGAAGGCACTGACCTGTTTCTAAAGAGCGCACGTCGTTCAATTGGAGACAAGGCCAAATTTGACTCCAAACCAGGTCAGCATGGGCGCACATCAGGCGCACGTACATCCGACTTTGGCCTGCAACTTCGTGAGAAGCAAAAGGTAAAGCGCATGTATGGAGTTCTGGAGAAGCAGTTTCGTCGCTACTTCGAAGAGGCCGATCGCCGCAAAGGCAACACCGGAGCGAACCTGTTGTCTCTTTTGGAATCTCGTCTTGACAATGTTGTGTACCGGATGGGCTTTGGCTCAACCCGTGCTGAAGCACGTCAGCTTGTCTCTCACAAAGCCATGACCGTTAACGGAAAAAGCGTCAATATTCCGTCATACATGGTTAAAGCGGGCGATATGATCGCAGTTCGCGACAAGTCGAAGAAGCAAAATCGTATTGTGGAGGCGCTGCAACTGGCTCAGCAGGTCGGTATGCCGGCGTGGGTTGAGATTAACGCTGAAAAAGCTGAAGGCACGTTTAAGGCGGTTCCTGATCGCGATCAGTTTGCCGCCGATGTCAACGAATCACTGATTGTTGAGTTGTATTCGCGTTAATAGCGCGGTCTGCACGATTTTATTTGAAATTGTTCCTGAGACGTACACAACCGCGTCCCAGGGGCGTCGTCAACCTTACCGGTGTAACGAGCCGGGGGTATTGAGAGGGAGTTCCCATGCAAAATAGTTTATTGAAACCCAAGGCCATCAATGTCGAGCAAATGGGTGGCAATCGCGCCAAAGTTGCTCTTGAGCCCTTTGAACGCGGATATGGTCATACGCTCGGCAATGCATTGCGTCGGGTCTTACTGGCCTCGATGCCTGGTTATGCCGCCACTGAAGTGACCATTGCCGGCGTCTTGCATGAGTATTCCTCTATTGACGGGGTGCAAGAAGATGTCGTTAATATTTTGTTGAATCTCAAAGGTGTTGTGTTCAAGCTTCACAACCGCGACGAGGTGACTCTGAGCCTTCGCAAAGACGGAGAAGGACTGGTTACGGCCAGTGACATTCAGACTCCCCATGACGTCGAGATCATCAATCCTGACCATGTTATCGCGCACTTGTCGCAAGGCGGCAAGCTGGATATGCAAATCAAGGTTGAAAAAGGGCGCGGCTATGTGCCCGGGACGATGCGTCGCCATGGCGATGAGCCTACCAAGTCTATCGGGCGTATCATTTTGGATGCCTCCTTTTCTCCGGTAAAGCGCGTCAGTTATACGGTTGAGAGTGCGCGTGTTGAGCAGCGTACGGATCTCGACAAGCTAGTTGTCGATATTGAAACCAACGGTGCTATTTCTGCTGAAGATGCTGTTCGTGCCTCTGCAAAAATTCTGGTTGAGCAATTGGCGGTGTTTGCGCAGTTAGAGGGCAGTGAGTTAGCTGCTTTCGATACGCCTTCGCCCCGCGGTAGCACGCAGTTTGATCCCATTTTGCTGCGTCCGGTAGATGAGCTTGAGCTCACGGTTCGTTCAGCGAACTGCTTGAAGGCCGAAAATATTTACTATATTGGCGACCTGATTCAACGCACTGAAAACGAGCTGTTGAAGACGCCAAATCTGGGCCGCAAGTCGCTCAATGAAATCAAGGAAGTGCTGGCTTCCCGTGGTCTAACTTTGGGCATGAAGCTTGAAAGTTGGCCGCCAGCCGCTCTCGAAAAGCGTTAATTTTTGAGACCTGAAAAGGGTCTCTGTGCCACGGACAGTACCTGATACGGCTGCCTGTTAAATAACTCAAGGAAAGCACCATGCGTCACGGACACGGACTACGTAAACTTAATCGCACCAGCGAACACCGCTTGGCAATGCTGCGCAACATGATGAACTCGCTCATTGAGCATGAGGTCATCAAAACCACCCTTCCCAAGGCTAAGGAGTTGCGTCGGGTTGTTGAGCCGATGATCACTTTAGCTAAAGAAGCCACTGTTGCCAATCGGCGTTTGGCTTTTGACCGTCTGCGCGACCGCGACAGCGTCGTCAAATTGTTTAACGACTTGGGCCCCCGCTTCAAGGCCCGTCCCGGTGGCTATACCCGTATTTTGAAAATGGGGTTTCGCGTTGGCGACAATGCTCCCATGGCCTTGGTTGAGTTGGTGGACCGTGCTGAGCTGGTAGAAGTACCTGCCGACGAGAAAAGTCAAGATTAATCGAGTATAATTATGTTTTATCGCGCGATGGAGCAGCCTGGTAGCTCGTTGGGCTCATAACCCAAAGGTCGTAGGTTCAAATCCTACTCGCGCAACCAATAGATACGGGGCTTTCCCCTCAAGTAAACGCCCACTAACAGTGGGCGTTTTGCTTTTGTGACGAGGTCTGTGTCGGCACAGTTTTCATGCCAATCGATGTTGACCATTGGGGCTGTGACGTAAAGATCATCCTTGGCCTGTTACTTTACGTGAGTAGTAGTGACAGGCCGAACAGATTCTGGCACCGGTCACTCAATCAGGACCGCCCAAGAACCGGACTCGACCAGGAGCCGTCATTGGTGAATGACGGCAATGTAGATGTGAAATCCTTAACTACATCCGCCGTTACTTTTAACTGACGTTCATGTCCAGCCGCATGTACACAATCCGGTTAAAGAACAGTTGCCAAAATCAATATTCGTTCGACGATTAGCGATGGTTGGCAATAGCATCTGTACTTCGCGTAAGCAAGTGACCTGCGATAGCGGTGGCGGCTGAGCGAGTTTCCACTCCGAGTTTCTCAAAAATATGTTCAAGGTGCTTGTTGACCGTACGGTGGCTCATGCCCAATATCTCGGCGATGTCTCGATTCGTTTTCCCCTTGGCCAGCCAGGACAGGACTTCGGTTTCGCGGGGAGTGAGTGGCACATCGGGCTGGCGTGCTGTGGTGCCAGTCTGCGCTGGGGCTACATGCAATATCAGCATCGACTCGGAAATGCCACTTTGGCCCATATGTCGTGCCACAAGACGGCTGTGGTCGGGCATAGTCGCGTCAATCTCGGTGCGTTCATGGGCGCTTTGCAGCCAGGCCTGTGCTTGCTGGCTACCCTGCGGACCGAAGGCGGATTCCAGCCAGCGCATAGCCTGCGGCGAGCACCATGCTACGCGTCCATGACTATCGAGCACCACCGTACCCAGACCGGCCACGTCCACCGCCTCGCGTGCAAGGCGGGTTGCCTGTGCGTTGCGCACATGAGTTGCCAGGCGCACCAGGACCTCGGGAAGGCGCAGCGGTTTGACCACATAGTCCACGCCACCACTGGCGAAGCCTTTGAGGATTTGCTCGGTATCGGAAAGCCCGGTCATGAACACCACGGGAATGTGTGCCCAGTGGGGTGTGGCCTTCAGTTTTCGGCACAAATTGAAGCCGTCCATGCCGGGCATGACAGCGTCTAGCAAGATGCCATCTGGGATGACGATTTCCAGTCGTTCAAGGGCCTCCTGCGCGTCCCGTGCCGCCAGCACGGCATAGCCTTCGGAAGTCAATGCATCGCCGAGCATGCGCAGCGTATCGAGTGCATCGTCCACCACCAGAATGGCATGGTGCTGCACAGAGGACGGGGCATTAGAGAGATCGGTCATGGTCATGGTCAGGTTCGCGAAGTTGGACGCTGACGGTTTGGAAGTCGAAACGCTCGGCCAGACCCTGAAGGAAGTGCAGCGTGATGGTGTGTTCCGGATGGGCTGCAAGGGCCTTGCGCAGTGTTTCCCGCAGGGCCGTAGCGTGGCCCTGTCTGGCCAGTCTCCCCAGATCCTCGCGCAGGGTGTCGGGCAGGTTTTCCGGGTTGGGGCGCTCGGCGGCGGCAGGGTGTGCTAGGCTGGATCCTGCTAATGATCGTGGCGTGTTATCCCGAACCCATTCGATTTGCAGGGCGTGTTCCAGTGCGTCCAGCAATTCCGATTCGATGATGGGCTTACCCACAAACGCCTGGCATTGCATTTCCACCAAGCGCTCGGGCTGGTGGTCAAACAGGTTGGCGGAGACAAAGACGATCGGCAGCTTCTCTGGTGGCATCAGTTGGCGCAAAAGTGCAGCGGTTTCCCAGCCGTCCAGGTCGTCCATGGTAATGTCGAGCAGCACTATGTCAGGCGGGTCGCGCTGCACGATCTCCAGGCATTCGCGTCCGCTGGCGGCTTCCTTGAGCGTAAATCCCAAAGGCATTAGGAGGCCGGCCAGCAGTTGCCGTTGCAGCGGCTGGTCATCGACTACCAGCAAGGTTCGGCGTGGGTCCAGGTAGCCAATAACCGAGCGTAGCGAGTGTGCACGCCTTGGTGGAATGACAGTGTCCGATGCGATGCCCGGCAGGTAAAGGCGCACGGTGAAGGTACTGCCTTTGCCCGGAACGCTGGAGACTGTCAGCTCCCCGCCCATGAGCTGGGTGAGCAGGTTGGTGATGGTCAACCCCAGCCCGGTGCCGGTTTCACTCGCGCGCCGCCCGGCGCTGCCGCGCTCGAACGGCAAAAAGATGCGTTCCTGGTCCTGCGGTGCAATGCCAATGCCCGTGTCAATCACTTCAATGCGGGTAACGTGCTGGCGAAAGTCCAGCCGCAGCACGATTTCGCCGTGCTCAGTGAAACGCACCGCGTTGGACAGCAGGTTGATGAGGATTTGCCGCAGCCGCTTCGCATCTGCACGGATGTAGGTCGGTGCGACTCCCACCATCTGTACCGAGAAGCGCAAGCCCTTGCTTTCAGCCTGGGGGCGCAACATGCCCTCGGCGTCTTCCAGTAGATCGGCAAGTGGCAGTGGTACCGGGTCCAGGCGCAAACGTCCAGCTTCGATGCGGGCCAGTTCCAGTGATCCATCGATCAGCGCATGCATGTGCTGGCCGCTGTGGTGCATTGTGGCCAGTGTTTCGCGCATCCAGCCGTCGATCTGGGGGTTTTTCAACAGGATCTGCGTGTAACCCAGGATGCTGTTGAGTGGGGAGCGCAACTCGTGTGTCATGCCCGCTACGTAGCGCGTCTTGGCCTGGCTAGCCGAGTCGGCCTGGTCTTTCGCAGATTGCAGCGCAACATCGGTTCGACGGTGCGCATCAATCTCTTCTAGCAGGCGGTGGGTCTGGTTTTCTGATTCGTCCTGCGCCATGCGCCTGCTGTCGGTGCTGAGTACGACCCACCATGCGCAGACGGCAGCCAGCAGGGCCAGCAGCGAAAACACCTTGAGAAAGGGCATGCGCAGCACCAGTTCGGGTGTGTTCAGGCTCTCCTGCACATAGACCACACCGACTAGAAACGCCATCACCGCGCACAGGGACAGCATGACGAACAGGTATTGGCCAAAGCGAAAATTGACTTTCGGAATCCACTGTTTCGGCAGCAGCCATGCCGCGACTGCGCGCAATTGATCGCCTGCACCGGCGTCCTTCTTGCAGCGGTCATGGCATCGCGATTCCAGCGAGCAGCACAGGGAGCAGATAGGCGCGCCGTATGCCGGGCATTGGGCCATATCTTCCGACTCGAACTGGTTTTCGCAGACGGCACAACGCACGATCTCACCGGGCTGCCACTGCGTATCGGGCGTGCGGGCCAAGTAGTAGCGTCCCCGCGTGGCCCAGGCCAGCAGCGGGGCCAGCGCCATGGACAGCGCAAGTGCAATGAACGGCGAGAAGGCTGCTGCCCGTGCACCGAACAGACCGGCGTAGGCACAGCAGGCGACTGTGGCCCCAATCACCATGGCGCCCAGACCCACGGGGTTGAAGTCGTAAAGGTGGGCGCGGCGGAATTCGATGCCGGGAGGGCTCAAGCCCAGCGGTTTGTTGATGACCAAGTCCGCCACTAGAGCGCCCACCCAGGCAATGGCCACATTGCTGTAGACCGCAAGCACCTTTTCCAAGGCTCCAAAAACGCCCAGGGTCATCAGCAGGGTGGCAATCAGCACATTGAAGACCAGCCAGACTACGCGACCCGGGTGGCTGCGGGTCACGCGAGCAAAGAAGTTCGACCAGGCCAGCGAGCCTGCGTAGGCATTGGTCAGGTTGATCTTGATCTGCGATACGACCACAAAGACGACGGTCACGATGACTGCGAGGCCAGGGTGGCCGATGGCCTGGGTAAAGCCTGCGAGGAACATCTGGGTGGGCTCGGCAGCCCGGAGTGGGTCGACTTCAAACTGCAGGGCGGCGAATGCCAGAAACGCACCTCCGGCCATCTTGAGCATGCCCATCACGATCCATCCAGGCCCCGCCGTCAACACTGCACCCCACCAACGCAGGCGATTGGCCGCAGTGCGCTCGGGGAGGAAGCGCAAAAAGTCGACCTGCTCGCCGATCTGCACCACCAGCGCGAAGATGACGGTTGCCGCGGCCCCGAATACCAACGGGTCAAAGCTGCTGCTGCCGCTGCGCAGTCCCGACAAGCCCATGAAATCGTGGTACATCTGGGGCTTCTCCAGCGCAATCCAGACGAAGGGCACCACCAGCAGGAATAGCCATACCGGCTGTGTCCAGGCCTGCAGGCGCGAAATCAGTGTGATTCCGCGCATCGCCAGCGGCAGGATGACCAGCGATGACAGCACATAGCACCACTCCAGCGGCAAGGGCAGCACCATTTGCAAGGCCAACGCCAAGATGGCGGCTTCCAGCGCGAAAAAGATGAAGGTGAAGACCGCGTAGATCAACGAGGTGATGGTGGAACCCAGGTAGCCAAAGCCTGCGCCACGCGTCAGCAGGTCCATGTCCAGCCCGTAGCGCGCGGCGTAGTAGGCAATGGGTAACCCAGTCAGAAAGATCACCAAGCCCACGGTCAGGATGGCCCACATCGCGTTGGAAAACCCGTAATTCAGCGCGATGGCTCCCCCAATGGCCTCCAGGGCCAGGAACGACAAGGAGCCAAACGCAGTGTTGGCGACCCGAAATTCGCTCCAACGCCGAAAGCTCTTGGGGGTGTAACGCAGGGCGTAGTCCTCCATGGTTTCGTCGGCGACCCAGGAGTTGTATTCGCGCCGAAACCTGTAAATCGGCTGTGGCGCGATGGGCGGTGGTGGTGCGGAGGGTATTTGCATACCAGTGGCCAAGCAAGAATCGTTCACACCCCCGTTTTGCCTCGGAAGCCGCGCCAACTACGTTAATTGACGTATGGATGGAAACAAGGGTTACCTCTAATCTTCGCACCAGCGCGGCGATTTCCGCCGTTCGTTTTCAACCCAAGCTGCAAGGAGCGTTAAATGAAGCACACTTCCGATGACAACGTCCCCAACCTATCCACTTCGGATTTCAGCCGACGCCGTATGCTACAGGCACTCGGTGCCGTATCTGTTGCCGGTTTGCCCGGTCTGGCTTCTGCGCAGGCGACTGCCCAAGTCAATTCGACCAAGCTGGCCGTCACCGATACCGAAGTCATCGTCGGCCAGTTGCATTCGGCAACCGGAACCATGGCCATTTCGGAAACCGGTGCCATCCAGGCCGAACAACTGGCCATCGACCAGATCAATGCCATGGGTGGCGTGCTGGGTCGCAAGATCAAGGTGATCAAGGAAGACGGTGCCTCCGACTGGCCCACTTTTGCAGAAAAGTCCAAAAAGCTGTTGATCAACGATCACTGTGCCGCCGTGTTCGGTTGCTGGACCTCGGCATCGCGCAAGGCGGTGCTTCCGGTGTTCGAGAAGGAAAACGGCCTCTTGTATTACCCGACCTTCTATGAGGGACTGGAGCAATCGCACAACGTGATCTACACCGGTCAGGAAGCGACTCAACAGATCCTCTACAGCCTAGATTGGGCGAAGACCGAAAAGAAGGCCAAGACCTTCTTCCTGATCGGCTCCGACTACATCTGGCCGCGCACCTCGATGAAGATCGCGCGCAAGCACATCGAGAACTTTCAGAAGGGCAAGGTTGTGGGTGAAGAGTACTACCCGCTGGGCAGCACCAACTTCGGCTCACTGATGAACAAGATCAAGCTGCAGAAACCCGATTGCATTTTTGTCGCTGTGGTCGGTGGCTCCAACGTAGCCTTTTACAAGGCACTCAAGGCCGCTGGCATTACCGGTGATAAGCAACTGCTGGTGACCCTCGCGGTGACAGAAGACGAAATGACCGGCGTGGGCGGTGAGAATTTCGCAGGCTTCTATTCGTCGATGAAGTACTTCCAGTCGCTGGACAACGAGAACAACAAGAAGTTCGTCGCTGCCTTCAAGGCCAAGTATGGCAAGGATGCTGTGATTGGTGACGTGACCCAAGCAGGTTACCTCGGTCCCTGGCTGTGGAAAGCCGCTGTGGAGAAAGCCAAGAGCTTCGATGTGAACAAGGTCGTCGCGGCGTCTGAAGCCGGCATTGAACTCAAGACAGCGCCCGAAGGCTACGTGAAGCTTGACCCCAACCACCACCTGTGGAGCAAGTCGCGCATCGCCATGGGCATGCCCGACGCCACTTTCAAGGTGGTGTCCGAGTCGCCTGAGCTGATCAAACCCGATCCATTCCCCAAGGGCTACCAATAAGCCGCCCTATCCCCGTTCCGTGTTGGTGCAGGTTCTGCGCCAACACGGTGCTACCTGCCTCATGTTTTTCTGGAGCCAGCCAAATGACTTTTTCTGAATTGCTCAATATCGGACTGATGCAGGGTTTTGCCGGTCTGAGCCTTTTTGCCGTGTTGCTTCTGATGGGGCTGGGGCTGGCGATCATCTTTGGCCAGATGGGCGTCATCAACATGGCGCACGGCGAATTCATGACCATCGGTGCGTACACCATCTATCTGGGGTCCACACTGGCCTCGCACTTTGCACCCGCGATGGTTTCTTACTATTTTCCGCTGGCGATCATTGCGGCCTTCTTTTTTTCCTTTCTGGTGGGCTGGCTGGTGGAGTGGTCGCTGATCCGCCATCTCTACAAGCGCCCGCTGGATACCCTGCTGGCAACCTGGGGCGTGAGTCTGGCCCTGCAACAGATGTTCCGTACCTTTATAGGTCCCAAAGAAGTCAGTCCGACATTGCCTGACTGGTTGTTGGGTTCTTGGGCACCGGCCCAAGGCCTGGATATACCGATTAACGGCATGTTTGTGCTGGGACTGACGGCCTTCGTCACCTGCGGCGTGCTGCTGGCGTTGCACAAAAGTCGCTGGGGTTTGCGTGTACGTGCCACCGTGAGCAACCGGTTAATGGCCAATGCCATCGGTATTGACACCATGAAGACCGACCGTCTGACTTTCGCCATCGGCTGCGGCATTGCGGGTGTTGCCGGCGCAGCATTCACCACGATCGGCTCCACAGGTCCCACTTCGGGTTCGCTCTACATCGTGGATTCCTTCCTGGTGGTTACCTTTGGCGGCGCTGCCAGTCTGTTGGGTACCGTGGTGTCTGCATTTGGCATCGCACAGACTCAATCCATCACTGAGTTCTTCCTGGCCGGATCCATGGCCAAAGTGATCACGCTGTCGCTCATTGTCCTGATCCTGATGGTGCGGCCACAAGGACTATTCGCCAGCAAGATTCGCCGCTGATTTTCACGACTTTCCACGGAGAACTACCCCATGAATGCCCTCAAAGCCTGGATCCAGCGCTACCAGCTCGCTAGTATGGTGCTACTAGTCGTTCTGCTGGCAGTGGTGCTGCCATTGTCACTTGACATCTTTCGACTCAACCTCGTCGGCAAGTACCTGACCTATGCCTTCGTCGCCATCGGCCTGGTGATGGTCTGGGGCTACGGCGGTGTACTCAGCTTGGGACAGGGCGTATTTTTTGGCCTAGGCGGCTATGCCATGGCCATGTTCCTCAAGCTCGAAGCCTCAGATTCTGTCAGTACTGCTATTCAGTCCACGCCTGGTATTCCGGACTTCATGGACTGGAATCAGATTACTGCCCTTCCCGCACTCTGGGTGCCTTTCAAGAGCCTACCATTTGCTCTGGCAGCGGTGGTGGCTGTGCCCATGTTGCTGGCCTTCATTATTAGTTATGCGATGTTCAAGCGGCGCGTAGGCGGGGTGTACTTCGCCATCATCACCCAGGCCGTTGCGCTCATTCTGACGGTGTTGATCATCGGTCAACAGGGTTACACCGGTGGTGTCAACGGCATGACTGACCTGAAGACTGTGTTGGGCTGGGACACCCGCACGGATAGCGCCAAATACATCCTTTATTACGTATGTGTCGTACTGTTGATTGGCTCCATGGTCCTTTGCCGTAAGGTGCAGACCAGCAAGCTTGGCACGCTACTGCTGGCCATGCGTGATAAGGAAGATCGGGTGCGCTTCTCGGGATACGACGTCGCGGACTTCAAGATCTTTACCTTCTGCCTGGCTGCCGCTCTGTCGGGCATTGGGGGTGCACTGTTCTCGCTGCAAGTTGGCTTTATGTCGCCCAGTTTTGTCGGTATCGTGCCGTCCATCGAGATGGTTATCTATGCCGCAGTGGGTGGACGTATGAGCCTGGTGGGGGCTGTGTACGGCACCTTGCTTGTGAATGCCGGAAAGACCTACTTCTCGGAAAGCTTCCCGGACATGTGGCTGTTCCTTATGGCAGCACTCTTTATTGGCGTGACCATGGCCTTCCCTATGGGACTGGCCGGCGTGTGGGAAGAGCACGTCAAGCCCTGGTGGAAGGCGCGTCGCCAGGCGCTGCGCGACGCAGCCATCAAGGCACCGCAAGCGTCGATACCCCGGGCTGCGCAGCCGTCAGAGGTCATCGCAAGCAAACCTGCCCTGCCCGATGGCGCCAGCGCCCAGAGCGTCTGAGTTCAACGGAGATACATCATGAGTAACACAGACTTTGCATTGGCGGTGGAAGACCTGACCGTCTCGTTTGATGGCTTCAAGGCAATTGATGCGCTGACGCTGTATATCGACCGTAATGAACTGCGCGTCATCATCGGACCCAACGGCGCCGGCAAGACCACATTGCTGGATCTGATCTGCGGCAAGACACGGGCCACGGGTGGCAGCATCAAGTTCAAGAACCAGGAACTGAGCAATATGGCCGAGCACCAGCGGGTGCGCCTGGGGATCGGACGCAAGTTCCAGACCCCCTCGATCTACGAGAACCTGTCGGTCTTCCAGAACCTTGAGGTGTCGTATCCAGCGGGTCGCTCGGTCTTTGGCGCATTGGCGTTCAAGTGCACCGACGAGGTCAAAGCTTGCGTGCAGGTGGTCGCAGAAGACATTGGGTTGGGTGACAAGCTGGATACCGAAGCGGGCCTGTTGTCCCATGGGCAAAAGCAGTGGCTGGAAATCGGCATGTTGCTGATGCAGGAGCCCGAGCTGCTGATGCTCGACGAGCCCATTGCCGGCATGAGCGCTCGCGAACGTGAACTCACCGCTGAACTCTTGCAGCGGATCTGCAAAAACCGAGCCGTGATCGTAATTGAGCACGACATGGAATTTGTCAAGCGCATCGCCCACAAGGTCACCGTCATGCACCAGGGAAAGATTCTGGCCGAAGGGCCCATGGAAAAGGTGCAGGCCGACCCCAAGGTCATTGACGTTTACCTCGGTCACTGACCGCGCATTGTTGTTGAACTAGGAGCCCACTATGTTGGAAGTCAAGGATCTGTTCGTTGCGTATGGCCAGAGCGAGGCATTGCACGGCATCAGTTTTGAAGGGCGGGCCAATGAAACGGTCGCCATCATGGGACGCAACGGCATGGGCAAGACCACGCTGTTCAAAAGCCTGATGGGCGTCCTTCCGATCAAGAGTGGCCAGGTGTCGGTGGCTGGCCAGGATGTGTCCAAAGACGAGAGTTTCCGTCGTGTAGCCAAGGGTATTGCCTATGTTCCCCAAGGGCGGATGATCTTCCCGACGCTGACCGTCGAGGAGAACATCCAGACCGGTCTGGAGAACGCCAAGTACAGGAACATTCCCGACGAAATCTACGCACTGTTTCCGGTGCTGTGGGATATGCGAGGACGCAAGGGTGGCAACCTCTCTGGCGGACAGCAACAGCAGCTGGCCATTGCACGCGCGCTGGTGACCGACCCCAAGGTGTTGCTGCTCGACGAGCCGACCGAAGGCATCCAACCTTCCATCATCAAGGACATCGCCAAGGCGCTCAACGAGATCCGCAAGATGCGTGACATCACCATCATCGTGTCGGAGCAGGTGCTTTCGTTTGCCATGGATGTGGCCGACCGCCTATTCGTCATCGAAGGCGGCCGTCTGGTGCACGAGACGGCCCGCGCTGACACAGACCAACAGCGCATCAAGGCCTATCTATCCGTCTGATTTCCCACTTTGTTCAACTCACTTAACTAGGAGCACACCATGG
>Ga0209343_10000726_pt1 | contig 45672 bp, 52 predicted proteins | sample RifCSPlowO2_02_FD_184026 | JGI IMG/M metagenome (GOLD analysis project Ga0209343, IMG submission 184026) | Groundwater microbial communities from Rifle, Colorado - Rifle CSP2_plank lowO2_0.2 (SPAdes) (version 2) | ecosystem: Environmental > Aquatic > Deep subsurface > Groundwater | place...
TACCCACTCAGTACACCCAGAGGGTATAAACCCGCAGAAATGTGTAAATGTCAAATGAAATCCCCACAAGTGTACTATATGGGAATTTATCATGGAAAGAATATAAAGTTAATCACTATTTAAGCACAAAATAAAATACCCCATCTGCAAAAAGGCTCTAATATTTTTCCCCGGGGTTTTCATAGATATAAAATATTCTTTCCGTTAACGCTTTTTGGTAGACATAAAATCAGTTCTCCAGAAAGGGTTACTGAAAAAAGGCTCTAATATTTTTCCCGGGGATTTTTGGTAGATATAGATTTCAATTCTTCAAAAAGGCTCATACCGAAAAGCTTATTAATATTGAAAAGTAAGAATCTAAAATGGCCTATAAAATAGAACAAGATATGGAAAATTGCATAGGTTGCGGTGCTTGTGTATCTATATGTCCTGAAAACTGGGAAATGAACAAAGACGGGAAGGCAAAACCTAAGAAAATAAAAATCAGCGACAAGGAATTTGATAAAAACAAGCAGGCAGAAGAAATATGCCCTGTTAATGTAATAAAAATAAAGAAAGCGTAGTTGTGCAGATTTTTAAGTTTTGGCATTAATTTATTAATAAAGAATTATGCAGTGTCAATGGTTCAGCAATCTGGAAATTTCCAGAATCAGGAGGTGCTTAGATGTCAGTAAAAGATGAAAACGTGGTATTTGTAGGAAAAAAACCTACCACAGCATATGTATTTGCAGTTGTGACGCAGTTCAGCGACGGACAAAATGAAGTTCATATAAAAGCAAGAGGAAAATCAATAAACAAGGCAGTTGATATAGCTGAAATTGTGCGGAACAGATTTGTGCAGAATGTCGATGTCAGCATAGGAATATCAACAGAAAAGCTCATGGGTGAAAGAGATGAAATAAATGTCTCAAGCATTGACATTTCCCTCAGGAAGAAATAATGGGCATCATCGACAGGCTGTCAGAGAATGCGAATCTCTGTCAACATATAGTACACTAATCTGAATTATAACTCAACATGTTGTATAATTGAGTGTCAAACTTTCTATTTTATTACAGCCTGTCGAAAACCATCAATGATTCTCCTCAATACTATCATGATTTTATATTTAGGAGAAAATCTTCAAAAATAATTAATCTGTTGTTAAAGGTTTTTATACATTCGGAAAAATAAAATATCATGGAGATAAATGTATTAAGTATACTTTTGCTTTTTGGTATCACGATTCTACTTGGATATGTTGGCTTCACGATTTTTAAGAAAACAAAAATCCCGGATATAATCTGGCTGATGATTTTTGGAATATTTGTCGCATCTTTTGGCCTTATAGACAGGGCATTGTTTCTAACAGCCTCACCGCTGCTTGCTGCTATTGCACTTCTCATAATACTTTTTGACGCAGGCCTGAACATGGATTTCTATCAGATGCTTAATGAATTTTCACGCAGTCTTTTGCTTGCAATTTTAGGCTTCTTGTTTTCAATGATTGCAGTCACTCTAGTAGCTCATGTTTTTTTTGGTTTTGACCTGCTGAATGCAATGCTATTAGGTGCAATTATCGGCGGAACATGCTCTACAACTGTGATATCAATAGTCTCGGTAATAAAAATAAAAGAAAATGTCAAAACACTAATGCTTCTTGAATCAATTATAACAGATCCTATATGTATAGTTGTTACACTGGCTCTCATAGGCATGATAATATCAACAGGAAGTTTTTCTGCTGCGCAGAACATAGCAAGTGCATTTTCAATTGGTGCTATGGTGGGGCTGATATCCGGAATTATATGGCTTCGGTTGCTTGACAAGGTTCGGGGCAGGCCATTTGACCACATGCTTACATTAGCTATTGTATTTCTTCTGTATGCAGGAGTTGAGGTTTTAGGCGGCTCTGGCGCAATAGCTGCACTTCTTTTCGGTCTCGTGCTTGGAAACGGAAAGACGTTTTCCAAGATGCTGGCAATGAAAAAAGAATATGATGTTGACCCTTTGCTTAGGACATTTCAGTCAGAGATGTCATTCTTCATTCGTTCATTTTTCTTTGTTTATCTCGGACTGATAGTGGTAGTAAATCCACAATACTTGATATATGGAATAGTAATAGCAGCTGCACTGCTCATTATCCGCTTTTTCGCTGTTCAAATATCTACAATAGGAATGAACTTTACAAAAAATGAAAAAAGGTTGATGACATCCATAGCTCCAAGAGGACTAGCTGCTGCTGTACTGGCTCAACTACCAATATCATATGGAATACCAGGAGCTGAAATGTATTCCAGCATAATTTTTGTCGTAATCTTCGCAACTGTGATATACACATCCATTGCAATCAGGTTCTTGTACAGAGATGGTTATGAAAATCCAAAACCCGAAGAAAAACAACTCGAAATTCCTGCAGAACCCGAATCAATAACTGAAGAATCGCACGTAAAGCATAGGAAAACAAGCCATAAAAAACATGCAAGGCATAAATCAAGATGATTTCTCTGCGCATACAAGATAAGACTCAGAAACAGCGATCATTATCTTATTCAAATTTTCATCTGCATTTTGTGTTATCTTACTGATAGGATGGCCTGCTTTTTGTTATTATAACTAGTTTTCCTTTATCCTTCAAAAGCAATCTTCAACTTTCATTTTAAACACCAAAAATTTTTTTGACAAGGTGGGTTTTTTCTTCCAGCTCTGCAAGTTTTATAATCCCGCCAGCAATAGTAAGCCTGAAACATGCCAGTGAAACTGGATCACTGTGAAAAAAACATGGTTCTGATTTTCTAAGTTTGAACCAGTTATAAAAACCACTGACTACTCCAATAACAATTGACCCGATTGCTTTGTTTTTACTTTTTATTGTAAAATAATCTCTTGTCAATCCTGTTTTATTGTATTTCAAAAGCTTTAGCTGCGATTTAACTGATTTTGTTGTAAAGACAAAAGCTTTTCTGAAACTGAAATGTTTAAAGAAAAGATATGTTGTATTTCTGAACATATAATACAAAAATTTGTTTATATCAAACTTAATCACATCCCTGAAGCCGCCTTTTTTTGCTGTGTCATGATAAGCAATCGCAGAAGGTTCAAAAAGCAACTTACCATGTCTGGATACTCTCATAGAAAGGTCTGTTTCTTCCCTGTAACAATTTCCAGTAAAGTTTATGTCGCCGCCTTTAACATGGACTAAAGCGTGTTTTCTGAATGACATGTTTCCTCCCTGAAGAAATAAGACAAATTTTCTTGGTAGATACTTCTTTTCTTTCATTTTTTTGATTCTCTGCTTTGAAATGATTTTTCCATTTCTGATATAGGCTATGTTTTTAACAGGAAAGGTTGGAGTTTTCATTTTCCTGCCAATTTCTATTACAGGTCCTCCCACACCCAAAATATTATCATTCTTATAATTTTTGACAAGTTGTCTGAGCCAGTCTTTATGTGCAAAACCGTCATCATCAATAAATGCTATGATATCACTGCTCGAAGCATTAACTCCTGTATTTCTGGAAGCAACAACACCAGAAACACCTTTGTTCTGTATCAAAATTATGTCTATATTCCCGTCAAGCTTTGGTAATCCGGAATTTTTATCAAAAATATCATAAATGCTGAAAGCTTTTTTTGATGCATCATCCACAATTATTATTTCTTTGGACAGAAGTGTCTGGTTCAGCAATGACATTACGCATTTTTTCAGATGTCCAAACCGGTTTCGTGTGCAAACAACAACAGAGATACTATGATACTTTTTCATGATATATATTGTTTTGGTCATATAAAAAATTTCATTTCACAACAATACTTTTTTCTTTAGGTTTAGGTTGTGAATTTATTTTATAATTTCCCTCGTATAATTTTTTCAATGTTACCAACGCGAAAACTGTTGTTATAAATGAAACAAAAACAATCGCACTGTAAACCTGCTTTGAAACTATACCCACGGCAAGCCCGTTTAATGCTATTACAAAGGCAACTTCTCCGCGCGGTGCCATGCCAATGCCCGCTATTATGCTATATTTTCTTTTTATTTTAAATTTTCTAGCAGCATAGCTGCATCCAACAAATTTTGTTAAGATTGCAACAAAGCTAAGTGCTACAATGAAAGGCGCCATAAGCCAAAGAACTGAAATGTCAGTTGCTATTCCTATAGCAGCGAAGAATATTGCACCATAAATAACTTCTATATATTCACCGCCATGTTGAAGAAATCGGTTTGAAAGACTTTTTGACATTGCCACACCAGCTAAAAAGGCTCCTACTGATGCCAGAAGGCCTATAGATTCTGCAATAAACGCAAAGATGAAAACAATACATATTCCCAGCATGAAAGTAATGTGGGGAATAACTATTCCAAAATACCTGTCAAACCTGTCAATAAATCGTGGTATAAGCCTTGTTCCTGTAAAAATAACAAGTACTATAAATGCAATAATTGCAGCTAAAGTAACACTAATATTTATAACAGACGTTCCTGTATAAAACACCGTAATACTGGAAAGAATAATAAGTCCTATAATATTGTCTATTATAGCTGCACTTAAAATAAGTTTTGATGTTACTGTATCTACTCTTCCTATTCTCCTCAAAACATCAGCTGTCATTGCAATGCAACTTGAAGTGATCACAGTACCTATAAACATAGAAGAAAGAAAATCAAATCCGAAGAAGTAACTTACTATTATGCCGCCGACAAATGACAGAAAAGCCCCTGAAATGCCAACGATTATGGACCTTCTGTTGAATATTTCAGTAAATGAAACACCGAGTCCTATTAGAAAAAGAAGAAAAATACCTCCTGTCCTTGCTATTATACTGACAGCATCAGTGTAATGCACTAGACCAAGTATGCTTGGTCCAATGATAATGCCTGCAATTATTATCAAAATATTTGCAGGCTGCTTAATCTTGTGAGAAATAAGATATGCTATTATTGCAAATGCTATCATAACTGAAAAATCAAACAAAAGACTAACTATAGCTGACATAATTATTATTGTCATTTCACAAATTAAATGTTTATTTAGTTTGGGAAAACCTTTAAAAACCCCCGATTACAATAAATGTTTAAAGGTGAAAAAATGAAAGGATTATCTTTGCCTATAAATCTGGTTGTAATAATTGCAATCGCTGTTCTGGTTCTGCTGGCTGCTGCTGCATTCTTTGCAGGAGGATTTGGCCCAGCATCAGGAACTGTCAGCGATTCAGCAGCGCTGAATAAAGCATGTGGAATTTGGCAGAGCAGGGGATGTAGTGATACTATAGCAGATTTTGAAATACCTGGCTATTATCCAGCAGGTGGAAACACTTTAGGAAGATTAACAGAAGCATGTGATAGAGTTTTGGGTAGCCAGGAAATAAGCTCAACTTCTACTTGCTACAAATACTGCTGTTCTGAAAAACTTACAGGATAATAAAAATAATCCGGAATCTAAAGGCAGTTGAATGCAAAGTAGTGCTCTGACAAATTAATTTTATTACACACTATTAGCGTAGTCCATCCCGTAACGAAAGGCATTGCTTCGCAATGCCAAGTTGGTAAGTTATAATTATGTCTAGTAATTAATTTGTCTTGGTAGTAGATTTGTTTTTTTGTGAATTGCATAAATTATGTTACACAGAAAGATGTTTTCAAGGGCAATTATTCCATAGAATTTGCCTGTCAATTACTCTAAATAACAAATATCTTTGAATAAATACTCCGAAGGATATATATAATAACTGCATAACTTATAGGAGAAGGTCGATATTGAAATGAATATTGAGGAAACTGTGAAAAAACAGGTGCTGATTAATGCTGCTGAGCACAATGGCATTAGCCAGCCAAAAAGTGTTTTGGGTAGAATAATGGCTGGGAATCCTGAACTGAGGGAAAGGCTGTTTGAAATTAAAAACATGATTGATTCTTATACAATGCAGGTAAACCGGATGTCGCCAAAGGAGCAGAAAAAAGCAATAGAATCTTTCGGAGGATATGAAAAGAAACCAGTGAAAAAAGAAAAAAAAGTTCTGCCTAATCTTGAGCGTTCGCGGGCTTTTGTTGTTCGTTTTGCACCAAATCCTGATGGAGCATTGCATATTGGAAATATACGAGTTGCAATATTGAATGATGAGTACAGAAAAAAATACAATGGGAAATTTATTCTTCGCTTTGACGATACTGACCCGAAGGTCAAAACACCTGAAAAGCATTTTTATGCATGGATTAAGGAAGACCTCAAATGGCTTGACATTAAATGGGACAAGGAAGTTATTTCATCCAAGAGACTACCTATATATTACAAATATGCACAGGAATTAGTTGATAAAGGAAAAGCTTATGTTTGTACATGCGGAGATGAATGGAAAAAGTTAGTGCTGAAGTCCAAGCCATGCCAATGCAGGTTGATTGATGCAAAAGAACAAAAAAATAGATGGAAAAAAATGCTGACCCACGAATATAAAGAAGGCGAGGCTGTTCTAAGAATAAAAACCGATCTTGAATTAAAAAACCCTGCTGTACGTGACTGGCCTGCAATGAGAATTGTGGATCATCCAAAACATCCGCTGGTAAGAAAGCACCTGTGGCCGCTTTATAATTTTTCATCTGCAATTGACGACCATCTCCTGAATATTACAAACATATTGCGGGGCCAGGAACATTCAACCAATGAATCAAAGCAAAGGTTTATTTACCAGTATTTTAACTGGAATTACCCTTTTACCAGCATTGTTGGCAGGTTTTCTGTTTCTGATATGGTTATGAGCAAAAGCCTTATAAGAAAAGGCGTAGAAAAAGGTCAGTTTGGCGGATGGGATGATCTGAATCTGGCAACAATACGCTCTTTGCAGCGGCGAGGATTCAAACCTCAGGCTATAAGAAAATTAATTATGGATATAGGCCTGAAGCCAAATGATATCACAGTTTCAATGGAAAATCTTTCAGCATACAATAGAAAATTAATTGACGCAGAAGCCAGAAGATATTTTTTCATTCTGGATCCGAAAGAAATAACCATTGATAAAACTAAAGTCAGGTCAATTACACTACAGCATCATCCTATAAAAAAACTAGGATCAAGAAAAATTTCTGTCAGCAAAACACTCTATATTGAACGGGAAGATTTTAAAAAATACAAAGGCCTTGAAATCAGGCTGAAAGATTTATTCAACATACGCCTGAATGAAAAATCAAAATATGCAGGAAAAGAAGTAAAGAACATGCCAAAAATACACTGGCTGTCAAAGCCAAATGTAGAAGTTAAAATTGCAATGTCAAAATCAACAATCAAAGGATATGCTGAACCCAGCATTAAAAAATCCAAGCCTGGTCAGATGATTCAACTGGAAAGCTTTGGATTCTGCAGGGTTGAAAAAATCAGTGCAAAAAGCGTTTCGCTGGTGTTTGCACACACGTAAAATAATTCTCAATACAATGTTCTTTTTATAAATATAAGAACATATATTTTATCATGCAATATGATGATTATGTTTCTTTGGGAAAAGTTCCTGTGAACAGTGTTGTTTGTACATTCAGGATTGACCCGCCAACAACAAATGCTGCAGCAGCTGTTGCTGCTGAGTCCAGCACAGGAACATGGTCTGATGTTCCTGACACGAACTATGTAAAGAAAATAAGTGCATTTATTTTCGAACGTCGCGGCCAGATGTTTAAGATAGCTTATCCTATTACTCTTTTTGAAAAAAATAATATTCCGCAGCTTATGAGTAGTGTTGCTGGAAATGTTTTTGACATGAAAAATGTAAAGAATCTGCGGCTAGAAGATATTGAATTTCCGAGATCGTATTATACAGCGTTTAAAGGTCCTGCATATGGCATTAAAGGCATAAGAAAAATAATGAAGATCAGAAAAAGGCCACTGATAGGAACAATAATAAAGCCAAAGCTTGGATTAAACACTGAACAGCATGCTGAAAGAGCTTATCAGGCATGGATAGGCGGGTGTGACATTGTCAAGGATGATGAAAACCTCTCAAACCAGAAATTCAACAAATTTCAGAAGAGGGTTTTCAATACACTTATGATGTGCCAGCGGGCTGAAAATGAAACAGGATTCAAGAAAGCTTACATGCCTAACATTACTGCTGAAACAAATGAAATGATAAAACGGGCAAAATTTGTTGAGGATCATGGTGGAAAATATATCATGATTGATGTTGTAACAACCGGATGGGCAGGGCTACAGACTGTACGGGATCATGTAAAGATTCCGATTCATGCACACCGAGCAGGCCATGGTGCATTCACAAGAATGGAAAATCATGGCATTGCAATGAGAGTAATAGCAAAAATCTGCAGAATGATCGGAATTGATCAGCTCCATACAGGAACTGTTATTGGAAAAATGCAGGGTGGTAAAGGTGTTTTTGATTCAGTACACGCATTGCAGGATAGATGGCGTGGAATAAAGTCATGTTTTGCTGTCTGTTCTGGTGGTTTATGCCCGACGCATGCTCCAGAATTGATTAAAATGTTTGGCCGGAATATTATTATACAAGCTGGTGGCGGAATTCACAGCCATCCAAAAGGAACAATACACGGAGCTGAAGCAATGATGCAGGCTGTGGAAGCAGGAATGAAAAAAATATCACTGACTGAATACGCTGAAAATCACACATCTCTCAGACTGGCACTGGAAAAATGGGGCTTATCGAAAATGGAAAGGGAATAGAATACTCATCAAAGATTCTTTGGCACGTCAGGAAGCAAAGCTTTAGGGATTTAGTTCATAAATACAGTTTTCCGGTTTTTTTGAAAACAGATATCAAATAAATTGAAAACATCTGTCCGCCCTAAAAGCAGGGGGACATCTTCTATCAGTGCCCATGCAACTCTCGTATTTATTATTTTTTCTCCTATTTTAATTTTTATTTTCTTTATTATAATCGGAACGCCTCTTTCACCTATTCCTTTTACTTCTGTTATCTTATCTGACTTCTCGATCGTAAACCCAAGAGCATCACCTACGGATTTCGGTATTAAAGAAACATCTGCACCAGAATCTATATAGACCGATTCTAAAATTTCTTTTTCATTGTTTATAAAAATAATTTCTGCCACGGGTCGTAATATCGATCCAAAAATTCTGCTTTTTTCTTCTCTAAAATAAAATTCTATTTCCATTTCAACACCAAAATAAGAGTTTCTTCTTTAGGCACCTTTGCAAGCATTGGTTTTTTGTTGGGAGCCTTTTTTTTTGCTTCATCTAAAACATGACTTGCATTGCTCCCAAATGCAACTACTTTATCTCCTACTATAGCTACATATTTACCTTCATATTTGCTCAAATCTGCTTTTATATAAAATTCGAACTCTTTGGACACTACCATATTTGATCGCCTGTTTATATTTCCAACCAAATCTTCTTAAGCCTGTGTTATTTTAGTAGTTATATATGAAGACGAAAAATGTTACTGTTCTTTGTGGCGGAAAGTTCAATGCATTTCACAAAGGCCATGAATATTTTCTTAAAAAATGCAAGTCTTGTGGCGATAAGCTTGTCGTTGTTCTGGCGCATGACAGCAGAAATAAAGTGCCTTATGCTAAGCCTGCAGAGATAAGAAAAAAAATTCTGGAAAAAACAGGAATACCTGACAAAATAATTATCGGAAGCCCGGAAAATTTTTCAAAAACTGTTGAAAAAATCAGGCCGGATGTTATTTGCCTTGGATATGACCAGAAACTGCCTAAAATCAAAAATCAGCGCGCCATTAAAATTATCCGAATAAAAAAATATGGCAGTTACGCTACATCAAAGATTTTCTCAAATCAACACTGACATAACGATCTGTTTTAGTTTAAAATCTCCGTAAACAATAGAATCTTATGAAAATTGCATTTTTTACAGATACTTATAGGCCGCAGATAAATGGGGTTGTGAGTTCAATAGATTCATATTCAAAAGAGCTACGAAGACGTGGTCATGATGTCTATATTTTCTGTCCGAGGTCACCAGAATATAATATTAGAAACAAATATATACAAACCTGTGCATCAACATCATTCAAATCATATCCCGGATATAGAATAGGGGCTCCGTTGGTATGGATGATAAAAGATGTAATAAAAACAAACGGATTTGATATTATTCATAGCCATACACCCGCAAGCATGGGCTTTGCCGGATTGTATATGAGTAGGCATTGTAAGATACCGCTTATAGCATCATATCATACACATCTGCCTGATTATGCTCATTATATCTACAAATCAAATATTAAGCTTATTGAAAAACTGACTAAAAAATTCATATGGAAAGTTTGCAGGTATTATTATAATCGAGCAAATCATGTAATAACGCCATCTGAAGGTATGAGAAATATTCTGAGAAGGCATGGCATCAAAAAGCCAATGACTGTTATTCCGACAGGCATTGAAATTAAAAAAATCAGCACATCCAAAAAGAAGCTAAGGGAAAAATATAATATAGCACGGAACAAAAAAATAATTCTTCATGTGGGAAGAATAACCAGAGAGAAAAATATACCTGCAATAATAAAAGCTGTGAAAGACACTGACACAGACCTCTATATAACATCTGGCGGCCCATATATGGAAAAAATAAAAGAGCTGGTCCATCAGGAAAATATGGATGAAAAAATAAAATTTCTCGGGTTTGTAAGCAGGAAAAAACTGGATGAACTTTACAGGCTTTCGGATGCTTTTATCATGGCTTCCAAAACTGAAACACAGGGTTTGGTTCTTTTAGAGGCAATCCGCGGGGGTTTGCCTATAGTTGTATTGAAAGCACCTGTAATAGCTGATTTTGTAAAAGAAAACAAAATAGGTTATGTTGCATCTAATGTTCGTGACATGAGTAAAAAAATAAACATGGTTGTCAAAAATGGTAATTTTAAAGAACAGCAAAAACAAACACTGGAAAAGTACGATATACGAAAACTCACAGATGATCTGCTAAGAGTTTACGAATCCCAGTAACCTGGGTTGCCTTTCTTAAATACAAAATATAAAAATGTTGATTTTACGTGCTGCTTCAGAAATTTCAGCATGCCGCATCTGTGCAGCCTTCTCAGTGATGTATATACTATGACATCAGAAAAAACAAATCTGTAATACTTTGAAATTCGTTTTGCAATATCATGGTCTTCATTTGTCAGCATGAATTCATCAAAACCACGGACTTTTGAGAATGCCTGTCTGGTAAAGGCAAAACACGAACCATTAGTAAATGGTATTCTGAAGAAATTAAGAAAAGAAACTATTCTGTTCCATAGATAAAAGATCATTTTGTCGCATTTATTTTCTGCATCCCACGGCTTAAGATTGAAAATCATTCCTCCTGTATTTCCCTTAAATTTCTGCTTTATCTTTTCAAATGCATCATCAGAAAACCGGACATCAGCATCAGCAAAAATTAATATTTTCCCTCGTGCCTTTTCAGCTCCTTTATTTCTGGCCAAAGAAACACCGCGCTTATCAACAAAAACAACTTTTGCATATTTGTTTGCCATTTCAACTGCGCTGTCTTTTTTCGGGCACACGACAATTATTTCATGCTCCACGCTCTGGTTTTTTATTGACTTCAGGCAGTCCTCAAGATATTTTTTTTCATTAAGTGCAGGAATTATAACAGAGATTTTCACAGCTTTCATATAACTATATTCGTTTTGCCATTAAAAAAGAAAAAATGCGATGGTTCAGGTTTTTTATTCCCCTCACCTGATAGGGGGAATGAAAAAATTAATAATTGTAGTGAAGCAATTCTTATTCTGATACTATTCAAAAAATTCACCAAACTCAGGTTCACAATAAAAGCAACCCGGGTCATCCGAAAAATGATGCCCTCTTATTCTTCATCAATGCATCAAAAAGTAGTTTTTCAATTATAAAGGTCAACAATGTTGCAATAGAAAATGTAATGCCTGATTGAACTGCGTCACTCCAGTTTAAATTAAAGCTGTGAATAGTTACCATTGATAAAAAGAAAAATAAGGTAACAAACACCGGCGATGCTATGGTAATTACAATAAAGCTGATTTCCTTTTTTGAAAGCTTTTGGTGATTATATTGCTTATAAAACATAAACAAGATCACGCCTATGGTAACAACAAGCAGTGACACCAGGAGGCTTACAACAAGACTTATATATAACAGTACACTTATGCCAAGCAATATGAATGGAATTACAGCAAAAGACATAATTATATTTCGTCAAGGGTATTTTAATGTTTTTTTATGGCGTTTTTTTGATTCCTTTAGATATGTATATGATTTTTTCAGCCTCCAACGAACCATGACGCATTTGATATATTTTTATAGATGCGTCTCGTTTACTGGACGGAGAGACTGAAATGTTAGAAATTCTGAAAGACTTGACGAGCTTTGCTCGTCTTTCGTTACGCAATTTCCGAAACATTCGGAAAACTTTATTTTCCGATGTGCCAAAGAACCTTTGGTTCTTTAAGCATCTCGAAATTCATACCAGTCTTATGCCATTACGAAGTATCTCTTTCACCAGCGGATCTTTTTTGTTTCTATAAAATGAAGCCTCTTCAAACAACAGTAGCAATGCTGTTTCAGAAATTGCAGCGCTATTTCAATACTACACTAGTCCTCTTCAAACAAGATTTAAATTCAGGGGTTTGGTGAAACAAATCGATTTCAATACTACACTAGTCCTCTTCAAACGTAAGTGTCGGCGGGATTTTTGTTATGATATGTCAAATTTCAATACTACACTAGTCCTCTTCAAACATCTGAGCAGGGCAAATCTGAGCAGGGCAAATTTGAGATTTCAATACTACACTAGTCCTCTTCAAACAGAGATGTAAGCATGAATGGATACTTAACGATATAAATTTCAATACTACACTAGTCCTCTTCAAACATAATGAAAAAGATAAGACAGGAAACGCAGAAAACAAATTTCAATACTACACTAGTCCTCTTCAAACCCTGAAATTTCACAATTTCTTCGGCATACAATTCCATATTTCAATACTACACTAGTCCTCTTCAAACCAGAAAGTTTAGCATGTATAATGCTAAATAGCATAAATTTCAATACTACACTAGTCCTCTTCAAACAAATAACAGCACCGAGATATAAATATTTCTTTTGTATTTCAATACTACACTAGTCCTCTTCAAACATATTTTCTCTTTTCAAATTAAAGAAATGCATTATCCATTTCAATACTACACTAGTCCTCTTCAAACTCATGATACATTTTCAAAACGTTTTTTTCTGATGCTATATTTCAATACTACACTAGTCCTCTTCAAACCCCGTCATAAAACTGCTTTAATGTTATGTTTGCATGCAAAATTTTTAAAGCTATTAACGTGATGTTCTGATAATGCATTCTGTTTATAAATCTCCACATCATCACCCCGAATTCTGCTCAAATCAGTGTAGAAAGCGTGTTTTTCTCAATACCCACTTGCTCCCTTTTTACAAGTTTGCGGCTGGAAAATATATAAAACAGTACCGAATCAACATCCTTGTTTATCAACCTTTTCAGGCCATGTCTTATTTTTTCCAAACCGCTTTCTGACAATTCGCCTTCGAAAACAGAGTTCTGCACCCAGTTGAGATGAGTTCTCAGAAACTGACACACCTTATTGACCCTTTCTACACTTATATCATAAACAATTATAACATATGTCAGTTACCACCACATCCTGAAGCCCTCATATTTCTGACCTTCTATAAGATGCTTTATTATCTTATAGCATTCCAGCTTTATTAGTGTTTTGTAAGATACTTTTCTTTTCAGTTTTTTGTGTTTTATTGTAGTTTTCAGCTTTTCATCAAATTCAGAAATAAAAATTCTTCTCCCTGCTTCATTAAGGTGGCAGAAATTCAGCTTGTCATCAAAATGCTCCTCTTTTATCAGTCTGTTATTGATGAGGTTGAAAATGACCCTGTCTACTATTATAGGCTTGAATATTTCGCTTATGTCCAGGCTGAGAGAAAATCTTCTTTCACCCGGTTCGTGCAGGAATGATACAGTAGCATTGAGCTGTGTGTGATATATTTCTGAAAGGCATATAGTGTAAAGCAGGGAATTGCCAAAAGAAACGAGACAGTTTATCATATTTTCCGGTGGGCGTTTTGTTCTTTTTTCAAACTCAAATCCAGGCCTCAGTATCCTGTCAAAAGACTGGTAATATGCATTTCTTATTCTGCCTTCTATGCCCATAAGCTCTGGTATTTCCTGAATACTATCTATGCACTGTGCTTCATATGTTATTTTTGCAATCGCATCTCCGACATCCTTGCCCTGCCTGTTATAATACGCAAGATTCTGGAGAATATTATAAGCTGCGCATTTTACGAATTCCTTAGCCAGTCCAATTCTTTTTTCTTTCTCAAGGTAATGCTGAACCTGCTTTACAACAAGGAATCCGGAAACAAGATATTCTTTAGGGTAAAAACTGCCTGAATAAAATCCATAATAACTGAAGAAATGCACAGCTATCTTGTTTTTAGCCAGAAAAACAAGCAGTTTTGAATTTACATCTATCTCACCGAATGCAAATATGGCATTTATATCGTGTATAGGTATAGCTTTTTTGCCTTCTGCATTTTCAAAATAAATTGTATTCTGCTTTCTCTTCAGCCTGCCACTTTTCAGTATGTAGTAATTCTTTTCCATATCAGCACCAGCAAAAATTATAATAACTGCAGGATTTGCAGTATGGCAGCACTTTTGCCTCAGGAGGCAATTCCTTTTCTCTAATGGCTTTTATATGATTTAGCATCTCTTCAACTTCTTCTTCTTTTTCTGGTGTAAGAAGAACTTCAATTCTCTGCTTTAGAAGAGGATAATCTATAATACCCTTTATTACTATCCCTTTCTTTTTCAGATAATAGAGATAATAAAACATCTGATATTCGTGCGCCTTTTCTATTTTTCTGGACTTCTTTATTTCATGTATCTCACCTTTCCTTTCCATGAAATCTATTTTGATGTTATCAATTCCTATTTCCTTGGTTTTTCTTTTGTAAGAAGTTTCATGAAGCAGTTTTCCCAGCTTAACCTTTTCAGATGTCTGCTCCATGCTAATCTGATGTGTAAACAGCCATAGCTTCCGCCTGCATACAACATAATACGCCACCTGCACTCCTGTTATTGACGCTTTTTTTGGAATTTCCATTTTTTTGCCTCTTTCAGAATGAAACTTTTAACTTCGTTGAAATCCGGAAGGTTTCTTATAAGCAGTTTCAAGTCTTTTTCCCACAGAGCTTTTTTCTTATCCAGAATTTTTGAGAATTCATCATAATCGAAGTGTGTGTTGTAATACTCCAATTTTTTTGATACAATAATTTTATCTACTTCAGTGCCTTTTACAATTATTGACCACAGATCGTATAAATCTCTGACTTTGTTTCTTGTCATAATGGCCCTTATCTTTTCCGCTGCAATCTCATTTTCCTGCATAATTAACAGGGAGAAAGGCGGTATTTCCTGATAGGTAGAAGAAAAGTTTCTCAGCAAAGGCTCAATATTTATGCTGGATTTGAAATTTATGTCTATCCTGACATTCGAATATGTCATCGGCGTGCCTCTAAATAGAGGCCCTTCGCATCTTATAGTAAGAAGTACGGAATTGAAAGGCTCTTTTTTCCTGTGCAACTTGCAGTTTACATTGAACTGTTTCAAATCCGATATTATGTCCTCTGCCAGTTTATCAACGTTTACAGGTTTTATTGCGGTGAAATCAGCATCTTCACTGAATCTTCCCAGATTGTAAAATTTGTAAAGGCAGGTACCGCCCTTGAAAACAAGCTCATCCTTTGTGTTTTTTGATATAGAAAGAAGTACAAGGTCTATAAGGTAATCTTTTTCTGCATTGCCAAGGCTGAGACCTTTTATTTTCGCCTTTCCTTTCAGCTCTTCCAGAGATATCATAGTTCATCCAGACTCTCATTTATTATTAACTTCCAGCGAAAATCCTTTCTGCCTTCTTTTTTTACAGACCAGTTGAGAGGTGTGTATGCGCGGTTAACCATATCCAGAAGGTTGCTGGCATCGCTGCCTCTTTTTTCAATAAGATACCCAATGCGCTTGGCAAGCGTATCGTTTTTTGTTTTCTTTGCATATTCAATAAGTTTTTCATAATCAAGTTCACCGGTTAATATCGCTTTTGCCGGCTCGTCGAAAGGCACGTTCTTGGCAAGCATGCAATCCACGACAGCTTTTTCCTTTTCTGCAATGAATATGTCAAAATCTCGCAGGCGCAGTTTTGTATAACCCCAAAAATGCCTGATTTTTGTAAAGGTTATCCTTTGCCTATAAAAATCTATTGTCTTTTTTGGTCTGGAAACAGCGACCATAACATCAATGGGTATCTGTTCTGTAAGATGGTACATAGATAGGGCTGTCCAAAAGCTTATGTAAGAAGGTGTCGCTATGAAAGAAGCAAACTGGACAGCATCGTCATGAACAGTGTATTTTCCTTTCTCTATTTGCCTTATAAGACCTCTCTTCATAAGCCTGTAAGCAACTATCCTGACGTATTTTTCATCCTTTCTTAACATCCTCGATAGGTCGCCTATCGTAAACATCGGGAGCTTCCGTACCTCTTCCAATATTTCTATAGCTTTCATACTCCTATTTATGCAGTCATCTTTAAATAGATTATTTCATTATAACAAAATAATCAAATTTGATAATTATAGCATAATAAAGTATGTATATTGCTTATTTTTATGTAACAAACTTATCATTTTTGATAGTTTTGATGTATATTTATAGGAAATCAATCTTCTACATACTCTCTGTAACTAACTGGTCTTTTGCGTAGAGTTTGAGGAATGCGTGAATTAGGGCAAGGTCTAGCTGGGACAATTTTTTGTTGGGTTTTATATGAGTATTGCTTCTGACGCTTGGTATTGAAGCTTCCATTAAATTATGTTCGTATCTTCTAATTCTTTGAAATCTGTTTTAAGTTTTTGAATATCTAAACCAATGTTCTCATCAAAATATTTATTTATAAAGTTCTCATCCGCAATCAGAATACTTTCATCATTTTCGGAATTAAATTTCAAAGTATTTTTTATAAATTCTCTAAAACTCAAACTACTTTTTGAACTTCGTGGTTCGACGAGATTAACGCAGAAGTTTTGTACTATCAACTGAAGTTTTTTAAGGTCATTACCTCTGATTAAATTTTCATATTTATTACTTGTATATAATTTCCAAACGTCATTTCCATGCAAATAACTATTTTTTGAAAGATTATTGTCTTTAATAAAGTTCATGAGGTTAACAAAATATTTTAAAGGTATTTTCACTGGTAAGAAAATTGAGAAACTTCTAGATTCTATGTAATCTTGTTGATTTAATTTGTCAAATTCAAGATTATTCATAGGTTCCAAAAGATCGGTTTTGTTTGCTTTTGTCATATCCTCTCTTTGTAAAGCGCGTTCCATTATTTGTATATAATAGGAACTGAAATCCCTGTTTATCAAAAGGGTTTCACAATCTAAACCATTCTTTCCCGATATATCATACATATTACGAATATCTCCAGAATAAACATACTTTTTCGATTTAGATGGAACGACAAAAACCTTAGACAATTCGACTGACTTTTTTCCATTCCTGTTTACCCTGCCTGCTATTTGTTCTATAGAATCAAGGGGAGCATCAGACCTTATACCGACATCACAATCTATGTCTACTCCAGCTTCAACAGACTGGGTGGATACTAAGATAACATTAACGCCTGATTTTATTTCATTGATTATTTCTTTTCTTTTATATGGTAAGGTAGTAGAGTTGAGTAGGAACGTTTTGAATCTTTTGGGTTTTGCGATCTTTTTATAAATTTCTATACTATCAGAAATTGTATTAACTACAATCAATATTTTTTTGTAAGCTCTATTGGTCAGGAGCCTTTTGTATACATCAAGAATTTGACAAATTTCCTGCTCGGGATCTGCATCTTTATTTATTTCGTAAGTAACACGTTTCATCAAACGATGTTTAGCATAGCTTTCGGGTTGCTCTATGAGGTCAATGGAATCGAATTCTTTCTTCTCATCTTTGCTTAGCAGCAACTTCAAGTCTGGTAAGGTTGCACTCATTATAATGAAATATATATTGTATAATTTGGAAATTTTATTTAACAATGTCACAAAATAAATCCACTTTTTGTTTGGTAATGATTGTATTTCATCGAGTATTACAACACTATTGCACAGTTCCAATGTTTTCATTGTAGCTTTTTTCGAGCTTTTGAGGAAGATATTGAAAAAATTTACGTTGGTTATTACATTTACTGGATAATTCAAGAATCTCTGATTTCCGAGTTTAAAATTCTCATCTTCTGTTTCATTTTCTATACCCCAGTCTGAAAATGAATATATTTTTGATACTGTATCCTTGTTCGTCTGACCAAGCGTTGCTTCTATTTCTTCATGGTTTTGTTCTATAATGTTTATGAATGGAAACACATAATTTATTCTAACGAGATTTTTTCTTTTCACGAGATCAAGTGCAAGCTTTATTGATATGTTCGTTTTCCCGCCACCTGTTGGAACATCTATATAAAAGATTCTTTTTTCTTCATCTTTCTTAATTGTTTCTTGAAGTGTTTTTGATGCTTCTATGAGTATTCTTGTTCTAAGATCATCTATGTCCTGAATATTTTCTATCGGTGAACTCAAGAGATACTTCTTTTCTTCTAACCCAACGTTATACGACTTTCTAGAATGAAATTCATTTTGTAGTTCTTCTGCCAGTTCTTTGTCAATGAAATTGATTTTTGAATCTGATTTGGAAAACAACTCAGCCGCAAAACAGTCCGATTGAACAAGAATAGAGTACCATAGCTTATATATGAAGAACATACTACTGGGAATTTTACCCATCTCTTCTAAGTAGTCAGAATAAATGGCTTCAATATCCTTTTCGATTTTTTTATCAAAATCATCTAATAATAAAATAGACTGTTTGCATGTATTTTCGAGACCTTTTATGTTATCGTTTAAGTGTTTAACATTATTATCCCAAATGTTCCTACTACTATGATATGTAGATGGGATCTCCATGTCAAGTAATGGTGTGTGATGCCTATTAACTATTGTTGTAAGCACAATAGCGCAGAATCCAAGTTTATGGCTTTTCCTAAAGATGGTGTTCTGTCTTTCAGAAAATAAGAGTTGGTTTATTAGCATATGTCCATAAGCACTGTGCCAAGAATCTACAAAACCATCAATGCCTTTCAGATAATTCCCGAGACGTTTGGTTTGATATTGTTTATTCACTTTTCCTATATCATGCAAGTAAATAATAGTTGCAAGAAGTTTTTTCATAATTGAGTTAAAATCTTCTTCTGTTATTTCATCTTCAATAGATTCGAATTCTTTGTATAAATTATGGTTTAATTTAGTCAAAATAGATCCGAGTTGAAGTTTAGATATTATTTCATTTGCTTTTGCAAGAGTTCTGATACTATGTTCTTCCAGAGTTTCATATTTGTCAGGCTGGTCTTTATCTTTGCGAGCGTATATCTTTTCAAGAAATTCTTTAGCGAATATTTCATCGTATGCAATCAAAGTTTCTAATGTCATAATTGGCACTCCTTAGAATCAAATGAAAAAAAGAATCTGATCTTCAATTTTACATATTTCGAAGCCATCTTTCTCAATTTTTTCATAGTTGATGATTTGTACACCATCACAATATATGACAAACTTTTTTTGATAAAAGTAATTTGTGTCAAATGAGACAGGATAATCTTCAACAATAACAAATCGTGGTCTGTTTCTTTCTCCAAATCCTGAAAGTAAAATTTTTCCATAGTCTTTTAGGAAAATACTTGAAATTTTTTCAGTCCCTCCAGTTACTTTAGTTGCTTCTTTTTCTCCTTCATATTGAACCACAGCAAAAAACTCATTTTTTCCTAAGTAAGGTGTATAGAAATACTCCTGTGATTCAAGCTTCTTTTTCAATTCATCGTAATATTTTCCCTTTCCTACAATAAATATTCTGTATCTCGGTCCAATCAATACTTGCTCCCTTATCTGCAATATACCACCCTCTTCCATACTACCATAACCATGATAATTGTTATACGTTATGACTGTCTTTTTTGGTGGCTCTATAACAGGCTGATTATTTTCATCTAACGGTACTATGGCTACTTTAAAGTTTTTGAGTTTTTCATAAAAATCGACTTTCTTTTCATTTTTAGAGTACCCGGAAAGACCAATAATCGCTCCTAATAATCCGAGAATCTGGGGTTTTGGAGGGAAATTATATGTAAGAGCAAACTCATTGCTATCATTCTTTTTGAAGAGTGCAAAATCAGAACTGATTAAAATCTGCAGTGTTCTATTCATTCGATCACACCATTTATTTGGCTAACAAATCTACTTCTTCAAGTTTGTTCCATTTTTCTTTATTTACAAGATTTGTTTTCTCTTTTTCGTAGAAAATTTGTGTTTTTACTATGTCGCTGTCGAATTTCTTTAAGTATTTTATCATATTAGTTATATCGATACTGAGGTTTCCATCTTCGTTTTTTGATATCTCAATAAGCTTTTTTAGATTTTGCAGCATTTTTGGCTTGCTTAATTCTACATAAGCTACTAGCAATGTTTCCGAGCCGATTTTTGTTGTTGTATTGACACTATTTACTCCATTGCACAAAGCTTCTTTGAATATTTCAACGTCGTCCTCAGCCAGTCTCTGGGCATTCTCTGGACCAATGTTATTTGGGTTTATATTGTAGTCATAAACATAACAGACGTCAAGAGCCTTTGATTCATCGCCCATACTTGTTTGAGTTGTATCATCTTTCTTCAAGTTTTGGAAAGGACTTAATATTTGATTTGAGTAAACCTGATTTTCTTGAATGCCATTTATCCCATATGAAATTTGCGTAGTTCCGTGTATTGAAATATTATTGTTTTTTCCAGCATATGTACATCCAAAAAGTCTGACATCCACACAACTAAGCAGATTTTTAAGTATTTCTTCTCTTTCAATTTCCGTAGGATTTTTTTCAAACAATATTTTAAAATTTTGATCTATGTTTAATGGTTTTATTTTTTCGTTTTGTCTTCTCCACATAAAAATCTTTTCTTTCTTGACATTCACTAAATAGCTTCTAATGCAATATTTGAGTGCCTTGTCAGTCGCATATATCGTTCCCAATTTGTCTGGAAGTGTTCTTGGCATCTTTGATATGTCTGCATTGAAATTTCCGTTTATAGAACGTACAACAGATATGCCTACTGCCCAATTTTCGAATTTTCTTTTATTCATACATTTCACCCCTTTTGATTATTGGAAAAAAAACCGGCATAAAGCCATAGTTTGAAATCTTTAATGGATTCTTCTCCGTTTTGTTCTGCAAGAAACGGCAGAACCTTATTCATAAGTTCCGCTGTTTCTTCGTCTTTTTCTTCTATTTTATATGCGTATTTTTCCACAAACTTTGTGACAACAACCCTATTAAGTCCTATAAAAGTGTGAGTATTTATTACTGGTTGTAAAAGCCTTGATTTTTCATTAGACGTTTCGGATTTCTCGCATAGTTTTTTGAGCAGCATTCCCAATAGATAGAATCCAGATTCTTTATCAGTCGGTTTAAACTCCTTATTTATTACCTGCTTCTCAATTTTTTCTGCTTTTGTTATTAAATTGTCCATACTCATATTCTCACCCCCAAGTATAAATAAATAAGAGTTTGCAAAAAAGTTTAAGCAATCATTGGAGATATCACATATTTTACTGCGATCTTCGTTAATTATATTGTCTTCAATTAACACGAGACACAGATTCTTTATTTCCGTTTCTGTCAATACTGTTTTTCCAAGATACATTGTTTCGAACATTTTTTCCCGCAGATGAATATATGCCGACTTCTTTGAAGTATTCATGTTTTTTGGAGGATCGACCCACGGAAGGCATAGAATGTTGTTCTTTTGACCCAATATCTTAGAAAAAATTTCATTAAGATCCTTTCTATTAAATTCAAACGGTGTTTGTTTTTTGACTCTACCCAAAGGAAAAACATCGTGAAAAAGATCGTGAAAAAAATAGTGGTAATTGGAAACATAATCAAAAAATTGAATTTTTTCGTTTCTTATGTCTACAAAATAAAAATCAAATTTCCCTTCTTTATATTCTCCAAATAAATTTTCTACGGTTTTGAAGAAATTTTTTTCGTTAAACGCTATGTTTTCAGCCATTTTATTCTGAAGTTTTTCATCCAAAGGCAGAATGAAAAGCGGTCCGGTATCAGGAAGTATTTTAGTCATAAATTCATGTAATCTTTTTTGTTCGTCTTCTGATATCAACAAGTTTTGTTTATTGGGGCGGGTTCTAGAGTATATTACAAATGGTTTTTTTTCTACTTTTTGGACGTTGAAATATTTTGGCATTTCAAATGATTCTTCGTCTTCATTTTTTTGGGTTTTTCCTTCTTGTTTTATTCCCAATATCTTGTCATCGAAAATTACGACTTCATGTTTGAATATTTGTTCTAATGACTCTTCGGGCATTTCTTTTATTAATTCATTGAAAAAATCTTCGTACAATTTGCGTAGTGCCTCCCTGTCTATATTTTTTTCTTTCACTATTTGATCATTTATATTTGTGACATGTTTACTAATGCGTCTGTTGAAAACTTCGAAAATTTTATTTTTTTGGCGTTTCCTATCTTTCAGCCTGAAAATAGGTTTTATCTTTGAATACTCCTCTGAATACTCCTCTAGTTGAAAGTGTGAAAGGCAGACAGTTCCAAGTCCATATACACCTCCTATACAAGAATTGTGGCTTCCTGTGGGTTTCCTATACATCGAGAACTCTGTATACTTAATAAATCTTTTATTCTCTTTCATCCATTTTTCCAAATTGACAAATTTTTTTGACATATTCTTTTCTTCCGGAAATGGATTTTCTATGCCGACAACACTAGATTCTTTGTATTTTAAGTTACTTGCATAAACCGCGAAGAAGAAATTTCTTTTCTTCATTTTAAGATGATTTTCAAGTCTTGTTTCATTCCATACTCTTTCGGGGTATTTCTGTGCAAACTCAATCATCTGTTTTAGCATTTTCCAACTCCTCCCATTTCCCTTCTCACAACTTCAACATCGTCCTTCGTTCCGTGCTTCTCCGTCCAGCGTAGTTGCTCGTTCCAGTCGCCTTTGAACATGAACTTATTCATTATCACTGTCATTCCTTCGTTTGTATCAGGATTTTCTTTCATGTCCCTTTGATTTGTTATTATCCTGCGGTGTTTCTTGGATTTCTTTTGGCAGATTGTGTTTATCTACAATAAATGGTATTCATTTCGTATCGCTCCTCTTGTGTTCAAATTCCTTAAAAAGTTTTAATACAAATGGCTTTACTGGAGGTAGCTCTTCCTTTATAACCTTCCAGATTATTTCAATATCAACTCCGTGATATTAGTGTATAAGCTTATCTCTAATTCCAGCCATCTCTTTCCAAGGGATCTGAAAATGTTTCTTACGGATATCATCAGGAATCTTCTTTGCAGCTTCGCCCATTATTTCAAGGCTTCGTATAACAGCATTCACAGTTTTTTTATCTTTCTTGAAATCGTCAAATGACAATTTTCCTATAAATTCCTCAGTTTCTTTTATTGAATCGATTATGTCCTGAATATAATCTCCATATTCCCGTTTCATACCGCAACCACTTCCTTAAGGATGTACTGTCCTATTCTTGGCTTCAAAGCGTTTCTAGTGACTAAATCTACCTTAATTCCAAGGAGCTTGCCAATATTTTCTTCCAATTCAAGAAACTTGAAAAATCCAATAGGCTTTTCAAATTCCACTAAAATATTAATATCGCTTGATTTCTTTTGCTCTCCTCTAACATAAGAACCGAATATTCCAATATGTTTAACATCATATTCTCTTCTTAATTCTTCTTTATGTTTTGACAATATTGACTGAATTTGTTTTAAATCTTTCATTTTTACCGCTTATACTTTTTTATTATATTCAAAATACATGAGGTATTTGATTGCAATGTTTTTATTTAATAACATTCACAAATCCAAATCCCAAACTGTTCAGCTCACCAAAGCCGCAGTCTAATGCAAACTGCAAAAGCTCTTGTTGTTCCTTGGTCATACCTTCAAATATGAACTTCCAGTAGCTACCTATCATTATCTGCTCTCTTTGGTCTATTATGGTATGGATGGGATATGAACCGTCAAACGCGAACTGCTGGAAAACAGGATGCTCTTTTATCTCTGTTTTATTGTACTCGTTATATTTTTTGATGACATTCTCCGAAAGCTGCTTCAGGAATGCGTTGAAATCGTGCTCAGGCTTCCAGAAGACACAGCTATACTGGGAATTTATTCCATACTCAGTATAACGATACTGTGGTATCCTTATTATTATTGGCGTTGAAGTTTTTATAACACAATTTTCACTTATTCTGGGACTTATTTCTTTTACAGCTTCCAGAGAAAACTGCATTTCACCTATGTTTATCTCTTTCATTTTTTCTATACCCTGCTTTATAACATGAATCATGAGTTTATCCGGGGACGATATCATAAAATGCTTTACATCACCTTCGTTCATTTCCTTCCCGGGAAAAATATTGGAAAAGCAGAAATATTTGCAGCCTTTCTTGTCATGGAGAGGCTTGTATTCGGATTTCTTAAGAATTTTGTAAATGAAACCCTGCAATTTATTATGATATTTGGGATCATTTGCATAATTTTTAGACGGATTCAGATCAATCAAAAGCCTCATAATTTCACTTAAAGTGAAAATATAAAAGGCTTTCTGACTTATTCCGGTTTATGTAGAATCATGAAAAACCGGTTTCAGTGTAACGCATGCTAAAAAAGCAGAACAACGAATATTTTATGCTTAATGATTTAGGCGAATATTTTCAGTTAAGTTTTTTCATTTCAGGCAGCTTATTGTGAAGTGTCAAACCTGATTTCAAAAATATTATATTCAATAACAGTTATACAAACTTGGCATGCCTTGTCAAAATCTTTATAATTTCCGGGATTTCCTTTAGAGCTTTTTTAACTGTTTCTGGAGCAACATCATCGCCATAATAATTTATGCTATTTCTTATTTTTCTATATTTATCAAACTTTAAGGACGCTGTTCTCTCTTCCAGGACTTTACTATTTTGAAAATTCATAATATCTCCAGCTGGCCGGACAGTGTTATTCCATTTGCAATGTTGTTGACAAGCTCAGGGTTCTTTTTTTTGGCCTCTTTCCATGCTTTATCTGTAAACTGACGTATGCTTGCCTTTTTAGACATTTTTTTTTCAATTTCGCTTAAATCCATGCCCTTTTTGATGTCAGACACTATGCAGATATCAATATCACTGTTTTCATTATTTTCAGCTTTTGAAAAACTGCCAAACAACACAATTGGCGGATAATTATAAGCTTTCTCAATTTTTTCAACTAATCCTGATTCTCTTATCAGTTCCAGATTGTAATACAATTTTAAGTTAATATATTTTTTGGAATTTGTATTTGCCGTAAATGTAATGTATGGAACTGCCTGTTTCTTTGCAATCAACCCGGACTTCGCATAGTAAACCAGGTATTTACGGACAGTTGTGTGATTTATCTTTGTAATTTTTGCTATGCCACGAATTGTATATCCCCTGTTTGGGCATTCGAAAAAAGGCTTTAATATGTCAAATTTTATTTCCATATGGAAGTATTTGTTTACATATGTTTATAAATCTTTCCAGTAAGCTGTAGAAGAATTGATTTCATTTTTGGAAATTCTGATCAATTTCCAATTTCCGAAATTCCGTGAGGGATTTCGTAAATTGTAGTATAATAATTTCGTTCCCAATTCAGGTGATTCTACAGCTGTCAGACATGAGATCAATATTTCAATTACAGCAATATTTTATGCCTAATGCATAAAAGTATAAATATGCATAATGTACTATGCATAAAGAGTGTTGCCAAAAAACTCAGGCTAAGCAAAAAAGGTTATGTTTTGATATTATGAGTATAGATATTTTTGAATGTAAAATAAAACAAAATATGCCCCCACTGGGATGTTCGTAGCTTTTATCATGAAATAATATGCTGAAAGCCTTTGGTTTTCTTTTGGCAATCTTAGGCTTTTCTTTTGAGAAAAGAAAAGGCTAGTTCGAACCCAGGTCTCAAGCTCCGCAAGCTCGCATTCTATCCAAGCTATACTATGAGGGCATTGATAATAATAATGAAATATAATTATATAAAAACAGTCTTATTAAGAATTCAGAAAAAAAATCAAATGCCCTGCGATAAAGCGCAGGGAATGTATCTTACATCAGCTTTCAGGAATCATATAATATCTCCTATTTCTATGGTTTCGTTCTCATCCACGAATTCATTGCCAACGTCATCTATAACATTTTCTGAATATGCCTGTTGACTGGTAGATGTCTGCTGATCTGCAGGTACTTCAGATACGCACCCGCTTATAAGCAGAACACCAGCCAGAACAACAACTATCAGAAGTTTTTTACTCATATTTCAGCCCCCTAAACAGTTGATTGAGTTTCGTTTTATACAAATTTTGAACTCAACCTCTCATTGAATGTCTCTGTTTTATTATTTGCCTTTTGAATAATCAATAGAGATATTCGAATGCCCCTCTTATTTTACTGGCAAATGTTCTAAAATCTTTTTCTAAGTTTTCTACAGCTTTTATCAGATCCGGTAGATTTTGTGCTGATTCAACTGCCGGTATATCAACTGTTTCTATTTTGATTAATGAAGCGTCTGCTTCATTTACGATTTTTGCATAGACAGGATCATTTCTATATTCCGGCCTTTCCTTAAGATACTGCAAAGCTGGTTTTAATTTATCAGTTATTCTGGATTTAACAATTACCATCTTTTCATTCCATATTGATTTATATGCATCTACAATGATGGTTTTCATTAATCCCATCTGGGATGTTGCCAGATTCACTGCTATTGAAAATTCCTGTATATTAGTGGATGCTGTAATTCGTTCTTTTATCGGAGAAAACCCGTCAATTATTTGCTGTGTTATATTGATAACTGACTGATTTATCTTACCCTCTCTGACCATTTTAGCAAGATCTCCTTCTGTTATTCTATAGGTCATTCTCGCTACTTGCATATCAATTGATTCATTAACCTGCTGTTTTCCTTTTTCGAGGCTTGTTGCTCCTGATTCAACTCTGCTTTTTACAGCTTCAATCTGCCCTATTGTCGCACTTATTCCGCCGCAGAAAGGATATTCTCCTCCGTGTATTTTACAGAATCCGATTATTGAGTTTACCTGGTAAGCATCGTCTTCCATTTCTATATTTTCATCAAGAATGTTTTGTATTTCTTTTAGTTCATGATTGATTTTTCCTTTTGTCATTGGAATGCTTTTTGTTGATGATTCTTTATGCTGTTTGAAAATTTTTCTTTCTGAATTAATCTCAGCTATTTTTTGTGCTGCTGATACTTTTTGCTGCATGTCCATTTTATCCAGCTCGCTCATTATCTTTTGTTTCATATACATTACTGAACCTGTTCCCTCAATTGATCCGGGATTTCTGTTGATTTTTTGCATAATATCTTTGTATCTTTCAGCATTGTATTCCTTTATCGCAGATTTTATATTATCCTGGATTTCTCTCATCTTATCAGGCATGACTTCTTCCATTTGAATCCTTAATTTTGCAATCTCCTCTACTGTAAGTATCTCAAGTACCTTCGTCCTGAACTGGCTTGAGAGATCAACTGCTTCTTCTTTCAGGTTTATGAATTCCTGAACTGAATCATCTCCTATGTTGTTTGAGGCATCTTCAATTTGCTGTTCAAGTGACTTGAAGTCATTTAATATAGATTCCAGTTCTGCAGTTTCATGATTGTTTTTTATTGCATTTATAATGAACTCTGCTTTTGCACTGTTTTTCATCACTGTTTTTTCCAGCTGAAGAAGCCTTATCTTAGCACCGTGATTATATTTCATCACTTCAATTTCGCTGCCAGATGCTGTTTCATCCGCAAACGAAATTACCGGAAGCAACAAAATAATCACTGACATAAATAATACTGCTTTTTTCATATGACATACCTCCTGTTTAAATTTATAAATTTAAATTGGCTGGAACAAGATATATAAATAAGCCGGAAAAGGGCGGAACAATGCGGAACTACTACCGAGATAAATTAATTATAAGACATAACTATAACTTACCAACTTGGCATTGCGAAGCAATGCCTTTCGTTACGGAATAGGCTACGCTGATAATGTGTAACTAAATTAATTTGTCAGATCACTACTCCTCCTTTTTAAGCTCTATTACGTTGCTCATGCCTTTTTTGTACTTTTTTATTATTCCTTTTCTTTCCAGTGACCTTATATTTCTGGATAAAGATGATTTTGGAATAGAAAGATTTTTTTCCAGATAACTCTGTGTAACATGCCCTTTTTCAAGCATGTTAACTATCATTTTCTGCCTTTCTGTCAGAATAGTTTCATTATATTTTACATTGATGGCTTTTTTCTTTTTTCTGATTAGCAAAACAGCAGTTATAATAATTAAGACTGATGTGATTGCTATAGCAGTAGGAAAATAATCAATATTTTGGTTTTTTATCGTATATTGAATTATGATTGAAAGTTCGGTTTTCCCTGTGCCTATAATTGTTAGCCTGCCGTCAGTTTCTATTCTAAAACGGCTGTTTGATCTGATATAATTAACAGAGGCCTTTTCAGGAAGGGTTATTCTGTATACATAATCAGAAAAATTTCCAAGCGTTATATTGATAAGCCAGACCTCGCCTTTCTTTGATGTATAATTTCCACTTTCACCCTTAAGCATAGGATGATTTGTAATGCCGCTGAATTTTAAAATCCCCGTGTCTTTCACATCAATATTAATATCAGCATAATATTTCTCAGCATGAGTAATAAAGACAGGTACTGTTATTAAAATAAGAAAAACCAAAAGTATTGCTTTCATAGTTCATAATTTATATTCAGAGACATTAATATTTGAACACAATAATGTCTCTGTCATAATTGCCTTTAAATATTTTCAGCAGAACTATCTTAATTATGAAATGTTTATCATGCAACAAAAATTTAAAGTCTGAACCAAATTTCAGCAAGTTCAAATGCCCGTCATGCATAGAAAACATTATTTTGCGATGCAAAGAATGCCGCCAGAAGAGTAATGAATACAAATGTAGTTGTGGATTTGTCGGGCCGTGAGAAATGGCCAGACCAATATAAAGGCGTGATTTTATACTTCATTTACAGTGAATTGGGAAATGATTTTGACTAATTACAAACTCTCTATTTCTCACAATTTTTTTAATCCACACAAGTCTGCCCGAAATTCATGCCTCAACATAAGGCCTTAATAATTCCCTGAGATCTTCCCGTGCTCTATGCAGCCGTGATTTTAGGGATTGTATAGTTATGCCAGCTGCAGCAGCTGCCTCTATATAAGAAAGTTGCTGTAAATCCACGAGAACAATTGCTTCTCTATATTCAGGATGTAAATGAGATAGTGCTCCATGAACAACATTTCCAAGTTCAGATTGAACCGCAGATAATTCCGGTGTAAGGCTGGTTTCATCAGGGAAATCTATTTCTCCATCGTAATCAAAACCAGACACAGGAAAACTAGCTAAATCAGTAAATGAATAGATTCTAATTTTTCTAAGCCTTTTGACATGATTTCTCACCCTGTTGAGAGCCATCGTATAAAGATATGTGCCAGGATCAGCTTCATCCCGGAAATTGTGAAGTCCTTTTTTATAAAAAGCCACAAAAACATCCTGCATAATATCCTGTGCTTCTGTATAAGGATCATCTACATTTCCAGATAATAAGCGATATATGACATTGAATATCTTGCCTTCATATCTTGTATAGATTCCCTCAAAGAGTATGTCATAATCCTTTTTATCCAAATCTTCGTATGGTTGCGCAACTGAAATAACCATAATTAGAATTGAATAAAAAATTATTTAACACACAGAATCGGGTTTTCTGCCTCTGAAATACTTTGAATTTCTGTTGCCTGCTAACGCTTGCTGATTGGTCCGTGAAATTCTTCTTTAATTTCATACATAAATTTTTTACTGCACTTCGCACCCGCCTGATGGTGCTGCTGTGGAAGGATCAGATTCCTGAATTTGTTGGCTGCATTCTTCAGGCATTGTTACAAAACCTGAACAGATTGCCTGCTGAAATGCATCTGCGCTGCGGCTGCCTTCATATGGCTCTTCATTGATGAATATTGTAGGTGAGCCTGAAACAACATATTTTTCATTGAGTTTTGCTTCAGATTCAATCAGCATCTTTGCTTCTGTATTGAAACATTGTTCAATCTTATCTGTATCTATGCCAACACTTTCTGCAACAGGCTTCCAACATGTATCTACATTGACTGAAGAACACCTGTCTGCAATCTGAAGAACATATGACCACAGTGTATCTGAACTGTAAATTTTTGTTATACATAACTGGCGCACATCTTCGTTTAATTCAGATATTCCATGCATTGAACAATATGATGTGCCATTCATGCAGTTTTTTGCCTGGCATGTTTCGATATCTGAATAGTATCCAGCTGAAACCAGATTATTGCAATATTCTTTTCCATAAATCACATAATGCAGTTCAGGATTAATTTTATTTTTAAGAAAAGATATTACAGGGACAATTCCTTTTTCAGCCTGATGCCCATATGGGCAGAAGGACATTACAAATAATTTTACATTCGGCTTTTCAACATCAGGCGCATCAAAATTCTTCTGCGTCTCACTCTGTCCGCGATCTATTGGCGTACTCGTATTCAAAGGTTGGCTCAAGAATATGTATTGCCCGTCAGTTGTAGTGTAAACTGGTATGTCCTGTGCTTGATATGTTAAAACAATTTTGTAAATACCATTCATCTGTTCCACTGACTTCACAGTCGCTTTAGTGCCTTGTTCAACCAGATTATTGTTTACATAATCAATAACTTTTTCAGAAATAACATCCAATGCAGAATCAGATTCAACTGGCTTTGAGAGAAGAACACCCATAGCCCCTATAAAAAGCAAGGCAAAAATTATTGCTAATGGCATCCATAAGTTAAAATCTCTTTTTCCTGATGTATCAGGTTTATGTTCGTAATCTGAACTCTGCGTAACAGCATGATCTTTGTGTTCATCTGATTTAACAGAGTCTGTATGATGCTTATGTTTATCTTTTCTTACCATAGACAAGATACCTTTCTAACCTTTCTTTTTATTTGTCAAATTTTCCAAAAATCTGACGACAGCCGAAGGCTGTCTTGGAGTTTCAGGAACTTTGTTCCTGAAACCGAGAGTATTTGTGAAAAGAAAAAACTAACGCTTTCTCGTTTACACACAATCATTGTTTTTCTATTATCTTCCATTTCTTGGCTTCTCCATCTATTATCTTCCATTTCTTGGCTTCTCCATCTATTATCTTCCAGATATTCTTAATTGTTTATCTCTCCAGTAGCGTCTCTAATTCCATAATATGTTCCTGCTCATCCATAATTATGTGCCTTATTGCATGCTCCAGCCTCCAGAACACATATGGCATATTCTTTTTTTCATCATTCACTTTCTGTAGAATTTTTGTATACAATGCAACAGCATCTTTCTCATCTAACAGGTTTACTTCAAGTATTTCTTTAATTGTTTTTGCTGATTTTGCCTGGGCTATTTTCATAGAAGGAATCCCCCTAAGATATGAACCCACCAGTTCTCTTAACAGTGCCTGATGTTTTGCCTCATCAGATGCTATTTCTTTTAATCTTGCCATTATAGGCTCTGCATTCAGTCCTTCAACAAGCTCTGCATGGCTTAAATACTGGACCATTGCCTGATGCTCTGCTTCCAAAGCTTCGTTAAGCATTTTTATAATATCTTCATTTGCCATAATCACACCTCCATTACCGATTCTATATTGATTCTATATTGATTCTATATTGAATGAGAAAATATTTGCATGGAATTATATGTTTTTACTGTATTTAATTATTTAGTGAGTATATTTAAATATGATTGACTTTGATGCAATGGTTGATAATTTTCTGGAAAGAGAGCAATGGCAGAAAAAAGCAGGCAGATACTATCCATCAGAAATAGGAACCTGTATAAGAAAACTGTGGTATTCATATAAACATCCCGTGACTATATCAGGGGAAGCACGAAAGATTTTTCATATGGGCGATATGATTCACAGGTTTGCAGCAGATGTCATGAGAAGTGATAAAAATCCTGATATAGAACTGCTGGAAGAGGAATTAAGCATAAAACTGAATATGGAAAATTTTATAATTTCCGGCCGCATTGATGACATTTTATTGGTAAAGCAGAAAAACGAAAAGGTTCTGGTAGAAGTAAAATCATGCAAAAGTGTTGACGCTCTGAAAAAACCGGGTGACCAGCACGTGATTCAGCTTCAGTTTTATATGCATGTTTCAAAAATTAACAAAGGCATTGTACTTTATCTGGAAAAAAACACCCTGAAAAGCCGGGTATTTGAAGTTGAATACAGTGAGCAAATAGCTGAAGACCTGATAAAAAGATTTTCAATATTCCACAAATTATTAATCAGCAACACGCTTCCAAAGCCAGAAGCCCGTGGAACATGGATCTGTGATTACTGCGACTACAAAAATAAATGCGACAATGATGAGGACTGATATATATGATAAGAGGAAGACTGAGCATCCACCCTGTAATTGACGAGTTATTAAATGGCGGGGCTGAAAATGGCGCGATTACAAATATTTACGGAGACGCAGGCTCTGGAAAAACAAACATTGCCCTGCTTTCTGCCCTAAAATGCCTCAGGCTTGGGAAAAAAATAATTTACATGGACACTGAAAGCTCTTTTTCATTTGAAAGGTTTTGTCAGGTTGGCGGAAATCATGACGACTTAAAAAATATTTTATTTATTGAACCGGAATCATGGAACGAGCAATGCAGATATCTGGAAGATATAAGCAAAAAAGAAATGTCCGGCATAGGCCTGATTATAATTGATTCAATTGCAGCTCTTTACCGCCTTGAAATCACGCAGGAAAATTATACAAAAATAAACAGGCAACTCGCAACACAGTATTCAATACTTTCAAACATAGCCAGAAAACACAATATTCCAGTTATTGTGACTAGCCAGGTTTACACAAACATTGAAGACGGCAATACTGAAATCACATCCAAAAACATAGCCCGCTTCTGGTCACGGACTCTGGTTGAAATTATACATATAAATAATGAAAACAGGCGCGCAGCAATTGTAAGAAAGCATCGTTCAATCCCGGAGAACAGGCGCGTGGAATTCTTAATAACGCAGGACGGACTGGGAGAATAGAAGTTTTCAAGCCTTAAAATAACTGGTTGACAATATGTAACTAATTTCAAAATCATCATCTTCGTCTAATTTTTATAATCTATAACAATGACCTTATTATAACCACTTCTTCTGATACAGATAATAATCCTGAGTTAAGGACTATATGATAATATTTAGGATCTCTATAATCAGCATTGTACATTTCTTGACTCACTCTTAATTCATCCTGCTCACGTTGGATGAGAATTTGCTTGATTTGCTCAACTGTTCTTCCACAATATTTTTCTGTAAATAAAGATCTTTCTGCCCGTACATCCAATTCAGCCGTAATAAAAACTAACAAGACAGGCAAATGCTGAGAATCGAAAATATAACGCCTGTCTATTATGACATTACCTCTCTCAGTAATATCCCTGATTTCATGATCTATTATTAGACTATCACCGAATGTCAGACTTCTGAAGTATTCTTCGAATGAAATATTTTCGTCAGGAAAACGAACTTCCCATTCATTTCTTATTTTCTGACCGACAGAAAAAACAGGCCAATCATAGATAGGAGTCAAACTTTCAGCTAATGTTGTTTTGCCAGAACCGGGCAAACCTGACAAAATTATTGAATTATAATCCATAAGACATTTCCTGATTTTTAAACCATTTTATTATATCCTTCAGGAATTTTTCACTGCCTTCTATTATATCATACTCCTGAATTTTATCTATATCAACCCATTTTATGCTATCTATATGATTTTTATTAGCAGAGGGTTTCTCTCTCAATTTACAGATATATACCAGAAGAACAACGTGTTTTTGTTCACTTGAAATGTTAAAGCATTTACTATAAGCCCCTGTTAATTTATTAATATCGACTTTTTCTACATTTATTTCTTCCTGCAATTCTCTCATCAGTGTTTGTTCCGGTGATTCTCCGTATTCCATTGTTCCACCGGGCAACCCCCATTTTCCAGCCTCATATTTTGAGCTTTCTTTGCGTTTGATAAGAAGAATTTTTCCATTTTCAATTATTCCGGCAACAACACTGACCTCTTGCTTTTTATTTTGAAAAATAACCATATTAACTTTTATATTTTATTCAATAAATAGATTTAGTGAACAATATGGAATATTTTAATGCTTTAATAATACTCGGTAGGACGGGTTCGGGGAAAAGTGATATAGTTCAAGAACTTTCAAAATATTTTCCAATAGAAATTATTACTGCGGATAAATTCTATATTTATAAGTTTTTTGAGAGTGCTATTTGTAAACCAAAAGGTGAATACAGTAATGTGCGAACACATCTTTTTTCTAGTCGCGATATCATGGAAGACAGATTAGAAAGAGCATACTATGCTGATATCATTGAAAAGCTATCAGCAGATATTTTGGAAAGAAATCATTTACCGGTCATCGAAGGATGTTCGGTAGGATATATTACAGCTGTATTAGAAAGAAACCATGAAATTCAAAGAACATTTTATTATAAACCGGCTGTTGGATTATATTTACCTAAAGCCATAACGTTCAGAAGTTTATATATAGCAAAAACAGAACAATTGCTGATGGAAGGTGCTTTAGAAGAAGTTAGAGAAGGATTACAAAAAGGGTGGAGAAATTCTTACGTTATGAAAAAGAGCATGCTTTGTGTTCCATTAATAAAATATATTGATGGATATCTGACATTAGATGAAGCTAAAGAACTTATTATTAAAAATTTTATGAGAATAGGTGACGAAGAAGAGGAAAAATTTCGAACTATAGACGGAGTGGATTGGATAGAATACGACAAAAAAAATGCAAAGGATGTTGTAGAGAAAATAACGAGATTGATATCTGAAAAGTGTTAAAATATAGATTCTCTCTTATAAATTTCCGATCTTAAAAGTGTTATTGCGGTATTACCCTCACTACTTGGAAATTTTGTTATATCGATAAATCTTGTAAGTCTCACCATCCAATTGTCTTTTAGATCACTTAACGGATCAGTTAAATCATCATCATAAAATAAAGCTATAACAGGTTTATCTATAGCATGTATGAAACCGGCTTCCCAGCTACTATCCTGTTGCATTCTGTTTAAAATAACGATACACCCGTCGGATATTCTCATCATCTCTTCACACCACCTACCCCCTCTTACAGCCAATTCTCCACGCCTCATTTGTAGATTTGTGGCTAACATACCGCCATCCATATTTCTTTGCGGGTTTCCGGGCGATAAATGCTGTGGTAGTATTGGAAACATTCCATATTCCTGAAGTGTTTGTCTCAAATTAATATTCATACTACGAACATAGGAATCAAATGTAGAAGCTAAATAAATTTTCGGCATATACTCAAACATGTCAGGACCAATGCAAATATCAGAAAAATAACACCGTTTACATTCAGAGTTATTTCTAACTGTTTCATCGAAACAGTTATTGTTATGACCGCAGTTTATTAACATTGAAGTTCTATCCGCAAAATATAATCCTTCTTTTGTTTTTCTGAAACGGAATTGAATAGTTTCATCAACACTAGCTATGCCATCGAAGGAGTTGAACTCTGATATTGGTTACAAAATTTTCATTCCCCTCACTTGATAGGGGGAATGAAAAAACTCAACCCACGACAGGAACAAAAAGATTTTCTGAAAATCATCCAACCAGCAGCATAACGTAAATCATAGCATAGAGCACTATCAAAAATATGCCATGGATTCTTCTGATTCTGCCGCGCCATGCAAACAAAAGAAGTATTGAATTAAATATCAGCAAAAATATAATCAGGTTTTTTAGCGTGCTGTCTATGATGATTTTGTTGGCAGCAACTGCTATGCCTAAAGTCAGGGTCAAGTTCACAACCAGAGAACCTATTACATTTCCTATTGCAAGTGAAAAATTATTCCGCTTTACTGCACTTATGTTCACAAATAATTCAGGTAGTGTTGTTCCTAATGCAACAATTGTAGCGCCTATTAATGTCTTGCCCATGCCAAATGTTTCAGCTAATTTTATTGCAGAATCAGATACAAATTTGGCACTGACTATAATAATTCCTATCATCAGCAGAATTAATAAAACAATTTTTATGGACTCCACACTCACTAAAACATTTTTTTCTTCCTTCTCTTCAAATTCTCTACCACCTTCAAGAACTGCTTTTATTGAAACTACAAACATAATAATGCAGAATATTCCAAAGACAATATTCATTGTACCGAGAACAAGAGCGAAAACAGCAATAATAGACGTTATAATTATCGCATGGGATATCTGGTCAAAATCTTTTTTGATTATTTTAAACCCTGAAATAAGTGCAGTTATGCCGAATACAACGCCTATATCAATTATATTGGCGCCAAACAAAGTACCTGCTGCAATCCGCGATGAATCGTTGAATATAGAAATAATGCTTATTGATAATTCGGGCAGTGAAGTAGCTACTGCAAGCAACAAAAATCCCGTTGTCCCGTGGCTTAAGCCTGTTATATCTGAAAATCTGACAGCATATTCGATAACCCATTTGCTAGTTTTGATTAAAATAAACAGTCCGATGATTAATATCAGGATTTCTGGTATCATATATATAATTGCATGGCTTGTGATTTATAAAGGTGCAAGATAGGTGGGGATTCTTTTCGTTTTGTAATTGGGCATCATTCAGATTTTGAAGACAAACGGAGTTAATCAAAGTTCTCAATGATATATACCCAATAACACCCTAAAATTGGAATATCTTTCCCTCACTCTTTTCCCAATTTCAATTAATAAATGTGGGTATAGAAATTTAAAAGACTTTTTGGTTTTAAATCTCTTTCTCCGAATTTTTATTCATGGCAAAAGGACCAGCATATCACAGGTTTGCAACGCTTGACCGACCAAGACCGTCAGAATATATAAAACGTGTCGTAGATAACTCAACTAAAGAAATCAAGACAGACAAATTCATCTGTTCAAAATGCAACCACATCTTATTCTACCAGCCAAAAGAATGTACAAACTGTTTTGAAAAAGATTGTATAATTTTATATAACGAGAATAAGGGAAAAGAGAAGAGTAAATAGAAACTCCGTTCTTTTCCGATTACTTCATCATAAATTTCAAAGAAAGCAGATTCCGTGATAGATAAATTTTCTATGTTTCTTTATTTCATCGACTCGAATACAGCAGCTTATAAAGATGTTTTAATCAAATGTAATAATGGTAGAATTTATTGATATAGTAGATGAAAATAATAAATTTCTTGTTATGAAGAAAAAAAGGAATGATGTCCATAAGAATGGTGATTGGCATAGATCATCACATATTATTATAATTAATCATAAAAATGAAGTTCTCTGCAATAAAAGAAGCTCTAAAAAAAAATGGTTTCCATATCACTGGGATGTTATATTTGGAGGACATGTTAAATCAGGGGAAACCTTTGAGACAACCGCAATATCAGAACTAAAGGAAGAGCTATGTATAGACATTGAAATGGATGAATTGAAATTTATAGGAGACTTTACGTCAAACAGAGAAGATAAAGAGAAGAGTACTGTTAATAGAGAATTCATAAAAGTATATCTTTTACAGACAGACAAACCAGTAGATAGATTTGAAATTCAAGAAGAAGAAGTATCTGAAATTAAATATATTCCTATAAAAAAACTAATTGGTATTCTTAAACACGTTAATCCAAAAATGAAATTCATACCTGAGCAAGAATACTATCTCCTCATTTTAAGCAAGATAGAATCTATTGTCCGGTAATAATTTTTCTAACTTTAAGATATCGGTCTAGATCTCGTCCTAAAACATAATCTGCATAGTATATAATTTCGTCATCTGAAAAACCGCCTTCTGGTTCTTCTGGTAAAAAAATTCTAGAATGATTACCGATCAACTTTATATGTGCTTCTTCAAGATATATCCGTGCTTCTAAACTTCTTCCTATAGTTTTCTTCAATCTCTTAATTTCAGATTCATGTTTTATCATATCTTTATTCTGATATCTACGAACCGCGGACTTCATAAGATCGTAAGCAAGTCTTAACAAATTTTGTTTATTGTCAACTATTTCCATGTAATCACGACCAAAGATAGGTACATCACGATTCCATAATCCTGACGTAATAATGCCAACCACATTTTCATGTGCTGTCGCACCAGTAAATGAATCATCAGTCGGTATTTCGAGAACAGCATTCTGATCTCCAATTGTTACTATCTCCAAACTTGTTATTCTTCTGGATATTAGCTGTCTTAATTCTGGTGGTATATCTTCTATTGATATAACTCTATGTTGAAAACCGATACCTTCATAAAAAACATTTATGTCAATATCACTATTGTTTGTAGCAATCCGTGGATATACATAACTCCCCATTAAAGAAGCGGTTATAACTCTCATGCCTGGATAGAGATATTTAATCATATCTTGAGCACAATCCAAAGTTCCCAATCCTGTGTGTACAGAAACAATCGTCGTGGGATAAGCATGCCTCAAAAAAGAATTCCTTCTTCTAAAAGATTCCATATCTAAATCTTTTGCAGAATTCGGAACTTCGGAAAATAACGGTAATGGATATGTGAAAACGTAATCCGGTCTATATTCTTTGAATCTAGATATAAGCTCACTTAATTGTTCAGATAAAACTTCACGACATGCTAGATCATCTTCAATATAGTGCATCAGAGATTCAAAATTATCCGGAAGATCATCTAACGAATCGTTCACAAATAGATAATCTCAATTCTTTTCATCTGAATAGAATGACATATCTGCAAGGTTTTTGCCTAACCGGTGATTCATTTCATGAGCACCAATATTTATTTGTCTTCTACCGATTCTTTGACATAACTCATTCTCATATTGGACTGAAGTACCAAAAGGATGTACAGGAATTACAGATACAGTTCTAGCATATGGGATCGCTTCATATATCTGATTCAAAGCTTCAGGAGAACTTGTTTGTAATATAATAACTTTTCCCGTTCTTTTAGCACATTCTAATTCTCTTCTATCAGTTCCATAATAAAAACCGTAACGCGATCCTGAAAATAATAAATCCCCATTAGCTTTCATGTTTTCAAATTCAGTACAAGATATAAAATGATGATTTACACCATCAACTTCTCCTTCATATGCAGGTCTGGTAGTGACAGATGGTATCTCAATAAATCTGGCAGGATCTCTTGCATGAAGATTCCTTATTACACTATCCTTTCCTGCGCCACTCGGTCCGACAAATACATAAACAGGATGTAATTTTATATCCTCAACCAATTGACGTAAATTATAGTTCATAATGTCATCATCTCAACTCCCGCCCGCAAAGATGGAGAATTTACTAGTTCTGTATCATAAATATATTATTATAATGTATTATCTCATCGTTAGGAAAGAATTTGAAAACAAATTGTTGTTTTCATTAATGGGCAAAGAAAACTTTCATCACTTTGAATTGTACTGTGAGCAATTTTTTCTATACTCATATTTCAACAGTTTGGCTTCTTTCATTTTGTATATATCGTGAACTATTTGATATATATAGACAGATAAATAGACAATGAAGAAATCAATTAAATAGGAATTTTTTCATTGTTTCAAGTTATATTCTCCACCCTTATTTCAATAAAGTCAGCACCTGCATATAAAGTATAAAAAACATCATAGCTCAGGGTTGAGTTTATTTTTGCATGCAGCACACAAAGAGGCATATTGCTCCCTGACTCAAGAAGTTCTGTATACCCTGAGCCTGATACACTGGATTCATTACTATCTATAATTACAGAGCTATTGGTAAAACTTATAACATCACCGCTTCTCTTTTCAGTCATATTTATAATAATTTGAGAGGTATCAACAGAATTAACAGACTTTCTGAAAATTATTTTTACTGCACTGTTTTCCATTGTTATGTTTCCTGTATCATCGCAGAATACATCACTGCCATAGATATGCATTATTCCCTGCTTCACAAATCTTCCATAGTCAGTTGTAAAAATTTTAAGGTTTGCTTCAATACTATTTGTCTCGGAATTTATTCTTATATCACCCGCATCATTGACTGCATCCAGCTCTCTTATCGACCCAGATTCTTCATTCATAACTTCTTCCATATAATTATCCATAACATGCATCAATGCTGCACTTTTTTTTATGCTGTAATCATTCAATGCTGTATTAACAACAGGCAATCCTATATTGAGTACTATAGTTATGGCTACTATCGATGCTGCGATTACTATCGCTATTGATACCAATGGATGTATTTTACCACGTCCTGTTTACAAAAATTCTTTTTTTTGCAAAATTATCATTCTCATTCAGGCGTACGTCAAAAAATCCTATGATTGAATTGTTTGTGATTCTCATAGGAAGGCTTTGTTTTTCATTTTCATTATTCAGAGTATATGAAATATTGATTTCTATATCTGTAATGGTTGCATTATTAATTATAAAAGAAACGGACTTGTCATCCAGAAAAATATTCCAATCGGGTATTATACTGTAACTCATGTTTGCTGTGAAGTTTATACTGTCTTTAAGGTAATTTCCTGCCCACATAGTATAATCTGAATTATTTGCATAGGCAAGAAGGAAAAATATTTCTACATCTTCATACTGGGTTATATTTTCAGTAAAGCTCCTGATGTTGTTTGAATTTATTTGTGATTGTGAGGACATGGCTGATATCATGTATTCATATTCCCGTGCAATATTGTCAACTCGATAGTTCATATCAGAAGCTTCTGTATGCCGCATTTCTTCAAAAACACTGTAAATATTCATAATATTTGCCAGTGTTATTATTCCAAGCAGCAGAATAATGCCTGCTATTAAAAACATCTGTCCTTTCATTGCTCCCACCCTGAAATGCATATGCGCTTAAAGAAATACCTTTCCTGATAGCCTGCAATATAATACTTTACTCTGTAGACATCTAAAAACTGGGGCAGGTTGGCTGTATCACAATTGTCTGAAACTTCTATAGTTATGGTATCTGGAACCATCTGAATAATTCTAGCTTCAACAAGGCTTTCATTATTGTTTTCCATAAATTTTCTCAGTTCATCATTGTAATACATATACTCGGCTGAATTAATTATGGATTTCTTTATAACATTTTTTCCAAAGTCCGGCCTGAAAGATGGAGCATTAAATACAAATGTAATTATCAGAAACACAATTGATAGTGTTATCATTAATTCTATAGTATAGAGATATGCCTTTACCATGTTTGTATCACCACATATCCTCTTTCCCACGCACCTGTGCTGTTCTGGACCATATAGAATTTCCTGAGGGATATTATATCTCCTTCTTTTGGCAGAGTATCGCCAAAGTCGAGTATTTTCGTATTATTGAAATATAAATCCATATGAAAGCGGTCTGCACCGATATAATTTTTCAATGTAGTGTAATTATTGATATTTTGAACAGACTTGTATGTTATTGCTTCGGATGTCCATGGTAGTGTAAATGTTTCTGTTATGTTATTTTTATATCCTAATATAGAAACGGGGGAAAATGTTATGTTGCTCTGCGTAATTCGCACAAAAAATCTTTTGACTTCATTCTGATTTATTGCAGTTACAAATAATATTCTGTCGCTGGTATAATTATATGAAATTTGTTCTGTCCCGTTATATATTATAGTAGAATTGATTTTTGATACATCTAATCCCAGACGCGTGAAATTTATTTCAACCAGCTCATTTTCAAAATTGTTTAATATGCTTTCGCCTAACATATGAGACTGGTTATTTATTAAAATAATCCAGAAAGTATAATGATTTGAAACAATGTCCATGTCTTTGAGCTCAAGCATGGACATGGATTGAAGTCGCAGATGGCTTAATTTAACATCTTCCTGTGTCGATTCCAAATAATTTGTAGTAAACAGAAAAATATATCCGATCACAGATAAAAAAATTCCTGTTGCTACTATATAATCCAGCTGGTTTGCCATTAAATCACCTTTCCTATCTTTGCCGTGTTATTGCTGAAAGTTTCTATCCATGTTCTGCCGCCGCTGGTTTTTCCTGACATTGCAATAGACTGTGTTACATTACATGAAGTTACGTTGTTTCCGTTTACAGTAATAGTTCTTCCTGATGTAAAAATATCGTAAGGACCGCCTGCTATTTTTTCAGGCAGATCTATTATTATATAACCTGTTGTAGTGTTGCTGTAGCTTTCATATGAATACAATTCTATAGTATTTTTTACAGATTTGCAGACAGCTCTCGCTTCATTTTCCTCTGCAAATTTCCCGTATTCGTTTTTTAAATGGCCTATAACAGCGAACACTGAAAATATCATTACGATTCCAAGAGCTATTGCAACTGTCTGGTTTATCATGGGAAATGTCATTTCAGGACCTCTAATTTTTTATTTCCTGCATTTTTCAGCAGCATGTGCTTTTGACCTTTGCCCCACTGTGTAGTATTTAAAATATCTATGCTAGGATGCCATAATCTTATCAACAAACTATTCGTGTTTTGTTTTGGCTCGTTTATGCCGTTTTCAAGTATTTCTCCAGTATTTCTTGTTTTCAAATCAACCAATGGATTATCTGCCAGTGTATGGGCTATAAAAAATCTTGAAGACTCTTTCTGTGTCATTTGCATAGTTATGGTATTATTAATAATGACTCTCAATAAGGATTGGGACTCTGGTATAAGTATAAGACTGCTATTTGCCGACCACATAAGATAGTTCCCGGTAGTTGACATGCCGGTTGTATAATTGTTTCCGTTAATATATATTGTCCCTGATTTTTGGAATCCTATTTTTAATGTTACTCTGTGTGCACATACAACAGGAATCATCAATATAAAAACTGCAATAATTATCGCGAGTTTATTCAATATTTCTCACCTCCATCTCGATAAAATCACGACCAGCTCCCAATGTAAACAATGCTTCGTATCTGAATGTGGAATTCATAACAACACGTATGCTTGCAGATGATATTGCATTACCATAAACTGTCAGCTCTGTATAGCCGTTGCCATAATCAGCTTCATTATCTATGTATATTCCTGATTCAGGAACAACACTGATGTCATTTTTTTTATTTCGTATCATTGTAATTATATTGCTTGTATTTAGTGACTGATAAAAACTGGAATTTCCTGTTTTCCTGACTGAAAACAGCACAGCCTCATTTTCAAGCACAATATCAGTTGCACCGTCATTGTCAATATCAGATTCATACGCTGAGACATAAGGCCCTGTTGAAATTATTATATCTCCCTGCTTGATTCGTGTTCCAGGCTCGTAGATTTTAATTTCCGGGTCTAGCCTTAACTTGAACACATCCTCCTTTCCAGATACAATAAACTCGTCATTAGTTTCTATTTTTACAGTTCTTTTTGCGCCAACAGTTTCCTGCTTCAATTCTGATAAAATATTTGACAATCTTGACATAGTTTCTTTTGACATAGCAATATCTGTACTGCCTTTTCCCTGATCAATCATTGGTGTAGCTAAATTTACAACTATTATAGTTGCAAGCGCTACAATTGCTATGGAAATAACCGCACCCCATAATGACACACAATCACCTGATTTCAGCTGTTATTGTATTATTTTCTATTTTCTCCAGCACAAGTATAAAACTACCTCCTCTGCGACTTTCACCATTTAGGTTAAATTTAAGCGGTAAAATAATTTCTGTTGGGTATTGATCTGTCGTAAATGCATTAAATGCCTGTGTAAGTATCTGGTTATTCTCTATCAGCCCTATTTTTTCTTTTATTTTACTGCAGCCATTTCCTGTAATAGGAATTATAAACTTGTTTCCAGATTGGTACTGTGACAGGTATAACTCTCTGTTTTTTATTTCTATATGTGAAAATTCTTTTCCGGCAAATATTATTCCAAGAACAGACTGGTTCAGGTCTTCTTCGCATATATAATAATGATCTAAGCTATCGGGCGTATAATTTCCACTTGAAGCTGTCCCAAGAGAAGTTTTGATCAGATCTGATGCTTTATTTAAACTGAGTCGTAGCGTAATTTTATGAAGGCATTCAGCTGTAAGATCAATAATAATGTAGCTGTCAGTTGAATTTACATTTTTATAACATGCATCATTTCTAATGCCAGCTCTTAGTATTCTTAAATCACCATAATATTCACATGTTGGATCAAAACTTATTGTACAGTTTCCAAAACTGTTTGTCATGCACGCAAAATCAGCAAAAGTATCATTTTTTAATATATAAACAGAGCCGTTGACACCTTGAATATATTGTCTTTTATACGGATCATAAAACGTTGATGTGATTACTAAAGATTCTGTTCCTCTTGTTCCTATTCTTCTTTCTGCACCGTCGGTAAACTGAATGTTGGGTGGCGGAATTCCTACTTTTTCAAGCGTTGAATTTTTAATATTCGTTGAATTTTTACCGTTATAATGATCAGTGACATTAAAATAGAAATAATTCTGACCTATATCAGAACATGTGAAATCATACTTTGAAACGTTCAGAAGTATTGGCTCAAAACACGCCGTACAGTTTGTAGAATTCTGATAGCTCCATGTTATGTTTGTGTGGGAAAAATATAAAGATGCATTTATGTTGTCATTATCAATGTCGCTCAGATTTATTAGGAAGGTGATCTCATCCTTCCATTCACTGGAATTTCTTGAGATATTGAAGAAGTGTATGTAAGGCGCTGTGTTAAGAATTGTCGTGGTCTTATTGTTTGCAGTTCCATTTTCTTCAGTATCAAATGCTGTCATATAACATGTAACATTATCAAAGTGATTAAAAAATGTGCCGTTTATCTGGGTTCCGTTGTTTGAATTTCGTGTTAAATTCACAGTCCAGTTGTAGTATACTGTTATTGCATCGTTATCGCGGTCAATTACAGTTCCATTAAAGCAGGTGAGTGTACTGGTTTCATATGATGCTTCTGGTGTTATATTAACCCATAAAATTATGGGCCTGGAATTCAGTATTGTTATGTTTGAAGAGTTGACAACAGCACCATAGTCATAGTTGTCCTTTGGTGAATATTCACAGCTTACATTATTGTGTTTTACAAAACCATTTTCAAAAGTTTTAGTAGTTACACTGGAATTAACCGAGCCATTAACATACCATTTATACATTGACCCTGACTCATCGTCATTGTCAACATCCGAGTATGTTCCGGTGCAGTTCAGGGTTGAGTTAACATAAGCTTCAGCAGGCGATATTGCAATGCTTGATATTACAGGCACTGTATTTAGTATCGTTATTATGCTACTGTTGACCTGATTGCCATAGTTATAACTATCATAAGGTATTATGCCACAAGTGATGTTATCAAAATGATTAAAGTACGTGCCAGTCAGGTTCCATGTTATTTGTCCTGTAAAATCCGAATTTTTATACCATTCATAA
>Ga0209343_10000727_pt1 | contig 45643 bp, 39 predicted proteins | sample RifCSPlowO2_02_FD_184026 | JGI IMG/M metagenome (GOLD analysis project Ga0209343, IMG submission 184026) | Groundwater microbial communities from Rifle, Colorado - Rifle CSP2_plank lowO2_0.2 (SPAdes) (version 2) | ecosystem: Environmental > Aquatic > Deep subsurface > Groundwater | place...
TGAATGAACGGCACAAAATTCTCCTGCGGCAGCGAGCGGCCCTTGGCGCTGACGATACCAGCGGTCACCGTGTTCTCAAATCCGAACGGCGAACCGATGGCCACCACCCACTCCCCGACTTTCAGCCGGCCGGGATCGCCAAATCGGACCACCGGCAGGCCGCCACCCTCGATCTTGATCAGCGCGACGTCGGTGCGCCGGTCCGAGCCTATGACCTTGGCCTTGAATTCGCGCTTGTCGTTCAGCTTCACTGTAATCTCATCGGCCGCCTCGACCACGTGAGCGTTGGTGAGAATATATCCATCGGTGCTGATAATGAAGCCCGAACCGAGCGACTGCGACTGGAACTCGCGCGGCCCCGGATTCGGAATGAAGCGGCGGAAAAACTCGTAGAACGGATCATCCTCCTGCAACTGCGGAACCTGGGGCAGCAACGGGCTGCGCACCGATTGCGTCGTGCTGATGTTCACGACAGCGGGCCCCTGTTTTTCCACCAGATCCGTGAAGTCCGGGAGCTGCGCCGGGGACGCGACTGGCGCAAACAACAGAAATACTAATGCAAGAACCTTGAGCATGGATTGACCTCGTGACTACAGGAAATGTTGCGAATTGCGGTAGCGAAGCTATCGGGCAGCGGCGCCTGAACGACGTTCGAGAGAATTGCCGATCTGCATGATCGTTGCCGCCGGAGCCTCGCCCAGCACGGTCACCAGTTGATCGGCGAGCGGGCGCGTGTAAATATTGACCGCACCCTGATGCGTGAGCGTCTGGACCGGGCGCTTGCCGGGAATGGGCTCGATGAATACGGATATTGCCGCCAGTCCGTCGGAAAAGATGATCTGCGCCACCGCGCCCGCGCGCCCCGCGATCGAACGCTTGACCTCCAGCAACTTCCTGAATCCCGGGGGTTGCCGGGTCACGGCCCAGCCCGTCTCGACTTCCCGTTCGACGAGGCTCAACGCCGAGCGATCGACACGCCATTTATGGCTTTTTGACGCGTATTTCGACATGACCCGGTCGCGCCTGAAACTGCCTCCGATGGTGAGTTGCGTGAACGCAAACGCTTCCAACCCTTCGTTCCGGCCGCTGATGGTTCGCACGCGCAGCGGCAGGCCTGACTTCAACTCGGCGCAGAAGTCCCGCCCGTAACGCAGGCTGTCTTTCGGTTCGAGCACCACGATCTGACACTCGTGTCCTGCGACACGGTCGATTCCCCCAAGGCGCACCCGGTAGCTCTCGCCAATCCCGGCCAGATTTTCCGGTAACAGGCCGGGAACAAGCTTGGCATTGCGCTGCTCGATGCGCACAGTCTTGATCGAGGGCAGGTAACAGGTTACCTGGTCGTTGGTGCGGATGACTTCCCGCGCCGGGCCATCCAGCGCCTCGAGCCTTTCGAACACGCCGCCGGCCGGATTCACGAAGTGCACCACCCGTGATGTTTCCGACGTCCCGCGGTTATGGTAGACGAAGGTCCCCGAATAATTGACCACGCTCGACGCGTTCGCCATGCGTGTGAGCCAGGAGAGACCTTCGTCCGCGCCGTACGCCGTCGCGAGGCCGGCAGTCGCGACCCCAACGGCAGCGATCCGCCAGAAGGCGTTTATCATTGCTTCAACGGTTCTGTTCCGAATGGGACGCGGCGACGGTGCGGATATACGGCGCCACGCCCTGGATGACGGTGCTGGGGGAAAATCCGGTGTGGGCCATCAGGTACTCGTTGAGCGTGCCGTCGTAGGGCTCGCTCGCCAGTTGCGCTTTGGGCGCAGTCACCGGTTCAGGGGCTGAGGACTCCGCAACCGCCGGAGCGGCCGCATTGGCAAGCTCGGCCGGTGGCGTGGTGGCGGTACGGGTGCCGACCGCGAGCCAGCCAACCAGTGCCACGGCGGCCAGAGACGCAGCTGCCGAGAGCGTATAGGCCGTGAGCTTGGGCGCCGTTGAACGCGCGGGCGCCAACACCGTGGGTTCCCCGGCAAGCCTCTGCGCGAACCGTCGTCCGAACTCCGGCGACAAAGTTTCCTCACCCCGCAATGCGTCACCGATCAGATGAAACGTGTCCCAATTTTCGCGCATCCCGTCATGCTGCCTGAGCCGGCTCAACGCCTGCCGGGCCGATTGCGAGTCCAATTCACCATCCATCAACTGGGAAATTCTTTCCACGTCACCATCTCCTGTCGCCGCGTGTGCCGAGCAACGGCCTGAGCCTTTCGGCAATGGCCTCGCGCGCCCGGAAAATACGGGAACGTACCGTTCCGATCGGGCAATCCATCGCCTCGGCGATATCCTCGTAACTCAAACCTTCGATCTCGCGCAGGGAGATTGCCACCCTCAACTCCTCGGGCAGCTCCTCTAGCGTTCGATTCACCGTCTCCGCAACCTGCCGGCTCATCATCATGTTCTCCGGCGTATTCAGGTCGCGCAGCTGTTCGCCCTCCTCGAACCCTTCAGCCTCCTCGCTATCGTATCCCGTGGTCGTCGGCGCACGCCGGCCCATCGCCACCAGATAGTTCTTGGCGGTGTTGATTCCGATCCGGTAGAGCCAAGTATAAAACGCGCTGTCGCCTCGAAACGTCGGTAACGCCCGGTATGCCTTAATGAAGGCTTCCTGCGTCACATCCTCCACCTCGGTCGGATCGCGGATGAACCGTGACAACAACCGGGCCAGCTTGCGCTGATACTTGCTCACCAACAGTTCGAACGCGTGCTTTTCGCCGCTCTGCGCGCGTTCGACCAGCCGCTGATCGACTTCGCGGTCGCTCATCGAACCCTTCCCTGACCTTGGTCTTATTTTTCAAGCTGAACGGTAATGCTGGCGCGGAAAGCGCACAGTATACCCGCCCGGCTCTGCCCGGTGGAGCGCGAAGCAGATCGTTACTGCACTGACCAGACAGGAGAAAATTAGTTCACGAGCGATCCCTCGCCGGGCAGCCGTACTGACTTTTGCCGCCGTCCAAGCACCTTTGCATTCCACATCGTGGCCGGGCATCCTCGCGCCGTAGCGCCCGGCTGCCGATTCCGTCCCAGCGGGGGGAGCGCGGCGCCCCGGCTACGCGCCGGCGCGTGCGTCGTGGCGCAGGCCCGCCGGAATCAGCCAGCGGTCAAGCACATCAAAACCGAGTTGCATGACTATGGCCATGAGCGCTGCCGGGACAGCCCCTGCCAGGAGCATCATGTTGTCGTTCACTGCCAGACCGGCGACGATCCGTTCCCCATAGCCTCCGGCGCCCACGAACGCTGCGATGGTCGCGGTGCCGACGTTGATCACCGCCGAGGTCTTGATTCCTGCGAGTATCGATCGGGCGGCGAGCGGAAGTTCGATCAAACGCAGCCGCGCACCCCCTGGCAAACCCAGCGCCTGGGCGGATTCCCGCAGCGGCTGGGCGATGTCGGCGAGGCCGCTCGCGGTACTGCGCACGATCGGCAGCAACGCATACAGGAAAAGCGCGATGATCGCCGGCACCGTGCCAATCGTGTCCATCAGCGTGATCAGGAACGCGAGCAGCGCAAGGGAGGGGATTGTCTGCAGCATGCCGACGCTGCCAAGGATCCAGCCCGACGCCCGCGGCGAGCGCGCCGCCCAGATCCCGAGCGGAACGCCGGCTACGATGCTCAGCCCGAGGGATGCAAAAACCAGCAGCAAATGCTGGCCCGTGAGCCGCCAGAAATCCGCCCCGACCAGCGTGCTGATGAATGGGCGGCCTTCTCCCGGCGCGGCAAGGTGGCGCGCCGCGCTGCCGCCCAGGAATCCCTCCGCCACCTTGGAAAACGGCACACCGGCAAGCTCCGCCTCTGCGTTCATGGCGATCATCTGCCGCGAGGAAATCCGGCCTTCGAGACCGATCAGAGCCTCCCATGTCCTGGGCGCGCGCCGCGGCAGGTCCAAACGATACAAGAGCACTGCGTCGTATTTCGGGAAAAACCCCAGGTCGTCGGTCAAAACCCTTAACTGGTATTTGGCAAGCTTGGCATCGGTTGAGTAGACATCGATCAGGTCGACCTGCCCGGACGCGGACGCCTCGTACGCCAGCCCGTGGTCGAGCCCGAGTGGAGCGGCCGCAAGCCCATAGGCTCGCGCCATCGCCGGCCATCCGTCGCGGCGGTTGAGAAACTCCTGCGATAGGCCTATCCGCAGTTCCGGCACCCGCTTCAAGTCTGAAATGGCGCCAATGCCAAGTTCGGCCGCGCGCGCTTCGCGCATTGCGAGTGCATAGGTATTGCTGAAACCCAGGCGTACGGCTGCACCCAGGCCGAGCGGGGCAAGCTCACGGTTGAGATCCTCGAGGCTGGCAGCGGCACGCTTCCTGAGCAGCTCGAACGCGATCGTGCCCGTGTATTCCGGGTAGACGTCGATGACGCCGGCGCGAAGCGCGGCAAATACGATCGCGGTATTGCCCATGCCCTGCCTGTGCACTGCCTGCGCCTCGCCTGCCGAGGCCACGGTGGCGGTGACGATCTCGCCCAGAATGTAGGACTCCGTAAAGCGCTTGGAACCCACGTGGATCGTGGCCTGCGCCGCACACAAGGCGGGCAGCAGAAACAGGATCGAGAAGATTACGCGCATCGCCTCAGTTCGCTGCCGGTACGGACGCCCGCTGAGCCCGGATGAAATCGCGGACATAGTCCTCCGCAGGATGGCTCAGAAACTCGCCGAACGAGCCCGCCTGCACCACACGGCCCGAGCGCAGCAGCACGATGTGATCGCCAAAGTGCGCGGCTTCGTTCATGTCGTGTGTCACCAGTACCACGGTCTTCGCCAGTTCCGCGAAGACGCGCTTCAGTTCATCCTGCAGCTCGTAGCGCGTGACGGGATCGAGGGCGCCAAGCGGCTCATCAAGGAGCAGAACGGGCGGGTCGAGCATGAGGGCGCGCATAAGACTCACGCGCTGGCGCTGGCCCCCTGACAGTTCCCTCGGGAAGCGCTCGAGCAGACGGGCCGGAATTCGCACCAGGTCGCCCAGACGCGACACCCGTTCCTCGATCCAGGCGCGGGAACGCCCGAGGTAACGCGCCAGCAGCGCGACGTTCTCGGCTGCGGTAAGGTGCGGGAACAATCCGCCATCCTGGATCACGTAACCGATGCCGTGACGCAGGCGCTCGACGTTGTCTTTGTGCAATTCTTCGCCGCCGACCCATACGCCACCCGCATCCGGGGTGACGAGGCCGACGATCAAGCGCAGAAGCGTGGACTTGCCGCAGCCGCTGGGGCCGATCAGCACCGAGGTTTGCCGCGCGGCAAAGGTAAGGGTCGTCGGCGCGAGCGCGACGCTCCCGCGGTAGGTCTTGCAGGCGCCTTCGAGCCGGATCACTTGGACTGGCTCAACGCCGTCACGGAGTGCGCCTGTCGTACTCCGCGACCGCGTCTTCGAGCTTCATGAACACGGCGCCGTGATCCAGCAGCGTGCGGATGAGTTTTTCCAGGATGATCATGCGGTGCCCGCGACCGATCACAAACGGATGAAAGGTATAGGTGATGATGCCCCAATCGAGGTTGTGGCGCAGGTAAAGAAAATCGTCGATCCAGTTCTGCAGCACGCCGCGAGCGTTCATCAGTCCCTGCAGGATCCAGGTTGGCGTGCGAATGAACTCGAAGTGCGGGAAGTCGTCGAGCGTCCAGCTCACCGGCGCCTCGATCAGCCGGGTCACGTCGCCGAACACGGCCGGCTTTTCGAGCTCGATCACGTCCCCCTGTCTCACCCGATACGGGATGTAATCGTCCGCCATCATGCTACTGTCGTAGACGAATCCGTGCCTGACCAGGAGTTCCACCGAGTGCGGGCTCAGGTCCCACGAAGGCGAGCGGTAACCGCGCGCATGGCGACCGGTAAGTTCTCTGATCCCCTCGTTGGCGCGCATGAGCCCTTCTTCTTCCTTTTCACGGGTAAGCTCGGATGGCGGCATGTGCGTCCAGCCATGGTGCCCGATCTCGTGGCCGGCGTCGCATATGCGCCTGCACTGATCCGGATACGTCGCAAGCGTATGGCCCGGGATGAACCAGCTCGCCTGAATCCCATGCTCCTTCAGCAGCGCCAGGATCCGGGGCGTTCCGACGTTGGCGCCGAACTCACCGCGCGAGATCGGCGAGGGCGAGGTCATGCCGCGCGAAATAAACCCCGACATGGCGTCGAAATCAAACGTCAGACAAACGATATGTCTTCCCATCAAAACCTCGTTACCAACCGTGAAGACACCAGGAGCCCAGCTATCGTGCAGACGCGCTGCGCGCGGGCAAGGGCTCCTCCCCGAGATCCCAGAACACGCCCGTCATCACCTGTAAGCCCTCCCGCAGAACCGGCGCGAGGGCATGCTCGTTAGGCGCATGCTGCATGCAACCGGGATACGAATGCGGTATCCACAGCGTAGGCAGCCCCAGGACCTCGGCGAAGCAGTCATTAGGCAGCGATCCGCCGATGTTTGGCAGCACGGCGGGCTTCACGCCCGTCGTCTTCTGGATCGACGCCACCGCCCATGTCACCCACTCATTGTCAGGGTCAAGGCGTGTCGCTCTGAAGAAATCCTCGCGCGATTGCGCCACCTTGACCATTTCGAATCCGGCGGTGTCGAGATGTCCCTGCAGGGTATCGAGAAACGTCGCAGGATCGGTATCGACGGTGAAACGAATCTGGCAATGAGCCACTGCACGGCCCGGGATTGCGTTGACCGGGTTTTCGGGATTCCCGGTATGCATCGCCAGAATCTCAAACGTGTTCCACGCGAAAACCTTTTCGGCCGCGGTCAGACCCGGCTCGCCCCACCAGCCATCGATGGATGGGCCGCTTTCGTCCCCTTTCGGTTCGCAATCGGCCAGTGCTTTTCGGACAGACGCAGGAATGTCCCTGGGCAGCAAATCGCGCACCAGCACCCTGCCGTCGCGCGAGATGATCGAGGCCAGCGCGTGCGCCAGGATGACTCCGGGATTCGCGAGCAGTCCGCCCCAATTGCCCGAGTGGTGGCTGCCTTCCCGCAGTTCCACAGTCAGCGTGAAATTGAGCCCGCCGCGCGAGCCGAGGTAAAGGGTGGGCCGGTCGGCCGACAAGCGCGGCCCGTCGGAAGCGACGAATACATCCGCCGCCAGCCGCACCTTGTTCTCCTCGCAGAACCGCTGCAGGCCCGGAGAGCCCATCTCCTCGCCGGTCTCGATGAGAAACTTGGAATTGAAGCCAAGCCTGCCGCGCTCTGCGATTACCGTCGCGAGCGCCGCCATGTTGACCGAATGCTGTCCCTTGTTGTCGGCGGTGCCCCTGCCGTAAAGGCGGTCACCTTCCTGCCTGACGATCCACGGGGCGAGGCCGTTGCGCCACTGCGCATCAAGTCCGCGGATGACATCCCCGTGCCCATAGCTCAGAACCGTGGGCAATCCGGGATCCTCGATGCGTTCGGCCAGCAACAACGGCCCTCCCCGCGGCTCGGGATTCTCGATTACGTCGACCCGGTAGCCGATGCGCTCGAAAGCGGGCCCGATTTCCGACTCGAGGTATTGCCTCAGATGCGGCCGGCTCTCGGGATTCTGGCTCTCGCTCCGGATCGCGACCCGGCGCGCAAGGTCACCGACAAACGTGCCGTCATCAAAGTGTTTCGTCGCGCGCGAAACCGCCGTTTCCCTGCTCATTCGCCCTGCTCCCTCTGACCGCAGTGCATCATAGCCAGCCCCGACCATACATACAACCCATGCCCGCGTTGCACCGGTCTCGCGGGCGCGGGGTTGTCCCGTCGGGCAAATCCGTCTAGTATTTTGCCTGCCAATAGCTGCGCGCGGTTTGCGCGAATAACCATCGATTGCCCATGATCCGGAGAAGCCAGCCTGTTACGGTTCGTTTGGCGGCAAGTGCGGTGGCAACGAGCTTCGTTATCGTCGCCTGCACCACGGTGCCCGCATTCAACCGCTATCCCCAGACGGCTTGCACGCAGTACGTGCACGCGACGAAGGAATTCAGGGCCGAAGTCAACTGGTGCGCGCATTATGTCGAAGTACGGGGTGACGCGACGGAGGTGCGGGTGTCGTGGGAACTCGTGAAGCTGCACGGTAGCCTTGAGGCGGTATTCCAGATTACGGACGAATCCAATCCAAGAATGTACCTGACCGATGAGTTCGGCCACCGCTACGACCACACGCACGTCTCGGGCGCAGCGTTGGGAAGCCGCTACCAGGTCGGCTCAACGCAGGGCGGAAGCTTCTTCTTTCCATTGCCCAGGGCGGGAGCGAGGGCGTTCCTGTTTCACGACGATGAAAATGGCGTCAGGCTGCCACTACGCCTTTGAGCCATCGCACCTTCTCGCCTCCCCCGTGAGGCGTCGCGAAGCACTGCCCTCCTAGCCTAGGGTCGGGATGTTGAAGCCGGGGGCGGGCGTGTCCTGGCGCGGCCAGCGCGCCGTGACCTGCTTGGTGCGAGTGTAAAACCGCACGCCTTCCGCGCCATGCACGTGAAGGTCGCCGAAGAGCGAACTCTTCCAGCCGCCGAAGGAGAAGAAGGCCATCGGCACGGGTATCGGAACATTCACTCCGACCATGCCGACGTTCACCTCTTCGTAAAAGCGCCGCGCCGCACCTCCGGAGTTCGTGAAGACGGCGGTGCCATTGCCGTAGGGGTTGGCATTGACCACCTTGATCGCTTCATCGACGGTATCGGCGCGCAGCACGGACAGGACGGGACCGAAAATCTCGTCGCGATAAATGCTCATCTCGGGTTTCACGCGATCGAACAGCGTCGTGCCGAGGTAGAAGCCGCGCTCATAGCCGGGAATGTTGACGTTGCGGCCGTCGACCACCAGCCGCGCGCCCTCCCTGACGCCCGCGTCGATGTAGCTTGCCACCTTGTCGCGGTGGGCCGCGGTAACGAGCGGCCCCATGTCTATGCCTTCCTTGTCGCCGGGGCCGACCATGATCTTCTGCGCGCGCTCCTTGATCTTGCCGACGATAGCGTCGCCTATGCCGCCAACGGCAACCACCGCCGAGATCGCCATGCAGCGCTCGCCGGCGGCGCCGTACGCCGCGCCGATGATGGCGTCCGCGGTGAAATCAAGTTCGGCGTCAGGCAGCACCACCGCGTGGTTCTTGGCGCCGCCGAGGGCCTGTACGCGCTTGCCGTGGCGCGCCGATTGCTCGTAGATGTACTTGGCGATCGGCGTCGAACCGACGAACGACACGGCGCTGATGCCCGGGTGGGAGAGGATGGCGTCAACCGATTCCTTGTCCCCCTGGACCACGTTGAAGACGCCGTCGGGCAGCCCCGCTTCCTTCAGCAGTTCCGCGATCATCACCGATGGCGACGGGTCCTTTTCCGATGGCTTGAGAATGAACGTATTGCCGCAGGCGATCGCCATCGGCGCCATCCACATCGGAACCATCACGGGGAAGTTGAAGGGGGTAATGCCGGCGCATACCCCGACCGGCTGGCGGATGCTGAACGAGTCCACGGCCGGCCCGACGTTTTCCGAGTATTCGCCCTTCAGGAGTTGAGGGATCCCGCAGGCGAACTCGGCCACCTCCAACCCCCGCTGAACCGAGCCCACCGCGTCGGTGAGTGTCTTGCCGTTCTCTTCCGTCACCAGCCTTGCAAGCGCCTGCTGGTTCCTCTGCATGAGTTCCATGAACTTCTGCATCACCCGCGAACGGCGCAACGGCGATGTCGCCGCCCAGCCCGGTAGCGCGTTCTGTGCCGCCCTGACGGCAGCATCGATCTCTCCCGCGGCACAGAACGGGACGCGGCGTATGATCGCGCCGGTCGCCGGATTGGTCACTTCGCCCCAGCGCGCGACATTGGGGGTGAGGTGCTTGCCGTCGATCCAGAGCGGAATTTTCTCCACGCTCACGCGGGCATCAGCAGGCTTGTTCATTCTTTGCGCCTTTCATTTCGATATTGATTGGAGGGGGATGAGCCGTAGCAGGGGGCGTGCAAACAAGTGAGGGTTCGCGAACGTGAAAGTTTGCCTGCTGGGGCGGGCAAACGCAACCTCCGCGATGCAGCGGCTGCGATGCCCGTGACTCCGGCTGCTCTTCACGCGTCAAGGGCCGTGAGCGCGTCGACTTGCGCGTACCCATGCGCCTGGGCAACCGGCGCGCACGTCACCTTTCCCCGATGGATGTTCAGGCCGTTGCGCAGATGGGGGTCCTCGCGCAACGCACGCTTCCAGCCCTTGTCGGCAAGCGCGAGCACAAACGGCAGGGTCGAGTTATTGAGCGCGAAGGCGGAGGTACGCGGTACGGCGCCAGGCATGTTGGTGACACAATAGTGGATCACACCGTCTATCGTGTAGGTCGGTTCCTGGTGGGTCGTGGGGCGTGAAGTCTCGAAGCAGCCGCCCTGGTCGATTGCGACATCGACAACCACCGACCCTGTGCGCATTTGTCGCACCAGTCCCGCGGACACCAGCTTGGGTGCTGCCGCCCCTGCGACCAGCACACCGCCGATCACCAGGTCAGCAGTCGCTACGTGCCGCTCGATTGCGTCGCGTGTTGAAAATACGGTGTTGAGCGGCCTGCCGTAGTGTTCCCAGAGACGGCGCAGCACCTCCGGGTTTCTGTCCAGCACCCACACCTCTGCATCCATGCCGATCGCAATGTGAATCGCGTGGGTACCCACGACACCTCCGCCGAGCACCACCACCTTGGCCGGATCGACGCCGGGCACGCCGCCCAGCAGCACGCCGAATCCGCCGTTTCCCTTTTCCAGATAGTGCGCGCCAACCTGGATCGACATGCGCCCCGCCACTTCCGACATCGGCGCAAGCAGCGGCAGTGTGCCAGCGGATGAAGTTACGGTTTCGTACGCGATGCAGGTCGCGCCGCTTGCCACGAGATCACGCGTCTGTTCGTGATCCGGAGCAAGGTGAAAATAAGTGAAGAGCACTTTGCCGGGCTTGAGCCGCGCGCGCTCCGCCGGCAGAGGCTCCTTCACCTTGACGATCAACTCCGCGGTGTCAAACACCTCGTGCGCGGAGCTCACAATGGCAGCCCCGGCGGCCGCGTACTGCTCGTCCACAGCGCCGATGCCGCTCCCGGCACCGGCCTCCACGATCACCTGATGCCCGTGCGCCGTGAGCTCACGGACGTTGGCAGGCACCAGCCCTACGCGATACTCGTGAATCTTGATTTCCCTGGGTACACCGATCAACATTGCGTTGCTCCAGAATCCGAGTCTCCGGCCGCGGCCGGGAGCCGATAAAATACCACCCATTATCACGTTTTGCGCTACGCCTTCAAATCCACGGAGCCCGAACCCATGAAACCGCGAGACTACGATCTCAATGCCCTCTGGATGCCTTTCACCGCTAACCGGCAGTTCAAGGGCGCGCCGCGCCTCCTGGTCTCTGCCAAGGACATGCACTATACGGCCGAAGACGGCCGCAAGATTCTCGACGGCACCGCGGGTCTCTGGTGCGTCAACGCCGGGCACTGCCGTACGCCCATCGTGGAGGCGATTAAACGGCAGGCTGAAACGCTCGACTATTCGCCGCTGTTTCAGATGGGCCATCCGGGTGAATTCCGCGCCGCGGGTCTGGTCGCGGCGCTTGCGCCCGAGGGCCTCGAACACGTGTTCTTCGTGAATTCGGGCTCCGAAGCCGTTGACACCGCGCTCAAGATCGCACTCGCTTACCAGCGGGCGCGCGGCGAAGGACACCGCAACGTGCTGATCGGGCGGGAAAGAGGCTATCACGGCGTGGGTTTCGGCGGCATGTCGGTCGGCGGCATTCCGGCCAACCGCAAAGCGTTCGGCAACATGCTGGGGCGCGTGGACCATCTTCCGCATACGCACAATATCGACCACAACGCCTTCAGCCGCGGCCAGCCCGCATGGGGAGCACATCTTGCCGAGGATCTGGAAACGCGCATCGTCGCGCTGCACGACGCCTCCAACATCGCGGCCGTGATCGTCGAGGCGGTGGCCGGTTCCACCGGGGTCCTGGTGCCGCCCAAGGGTTATCTCGAGAAGCTGCGCGCCATCTGCGACCGGCACGGCCTGCTTCTGATCTTCGATGAAGTGATCACCGGCTTTGGCCGCACCGGACGTGCATTCGCGGCAGAAACCTTTGGCGTGGTCCCGGACATGATCACATTCGCAAAAGGCGTCACCAGCGCGACCGTGCCCATGGGCGGTGTGATCGTGCGCCGCGAGATTTACGACACCGTTGTGAACAACGCGCCACCGGGGATGGTCGAACTCTTTCACGGTTACACCTACTCCGGACATCCGCTGGCTGCTGCCGCTGCGGAAGCAACACTTGCCCTGTATCACGAAGAGAAATTGTTTGACCGGGCGCGCGAGGCCGCTCCCTATTTCGAGAATGCGTTGCACGCACTCGAGGGCATCCGGAACGTGATCGATATCCGTAATTTCGGCCTGATGGCGGCGATCGAACTCGAAGCGGCGCCTGGCAGGCCGGGTGCGCGCGGCTTCTCGGCCTTCCTGCAGTGTTTCGAGCGCGGGGTGTTGACTCGGGTCACCGGCGACATCATCGCACTCTCGCCTCCGCTCATCATCACCCACGCGCAGATCGACGAACTCGTCGGCACTATCGACAAGGTCCTGCGCAACCTGGATTAGCACCGATGCCAGGCCCCGCGCTGTGGCGGCGCACCGCGCTCAGATACGCTGCATCTCGCGCAGGCCGAGTTTGATCAGGCAGTGATCCAGCCACTCGGCGGTAAGTTTTTCCTGCACGGAGTTCTGGCGCAGGCGCTGGTCGAGCGCCTTCCAGTCCACGCAGTCGAGCGGCTGGTCCTGATTGAAACAGGAGAACACGTACGTCGTCTTCCCGGTCTGCGGGTCAACGTGCGGCTGCAGGCATTGCGCGCAAATCTCTTTCATCATGCACTGCATCGGCGAGTTGATGGAACCGATCCCGAAGTGGTGCTCCTTGAGAAAAGGCTTCAACACCTCGTGCCGCGCGCGCGCTACCGCCGCCATCATCCGGTCCGAGCCGATGGCGATCAGGCGGTCGGCGTCTCCGAACGGGATCGGCTGCACGCCGAGCGCGCCGCCGGCGTAGGCGTGCATCGCCTGCACGATGTTGCCGACGAAGGTCCTGTCCCGCGGCCGCTCCGGCGTGAATCCGGGTTCCTCGTCGCAGCACCACACCACCACGTCCGACGCCGCCTCGATTTCCGAAACCTTGTAACGGTCGCCCATGTGCTTGTAGGCGGCAAAGTAGAGCACCCGGCTTCCCGCTTTGCGCATCGCCTGGCCGATGGAAAACAGCACCGCATTGCCCAGTCCGCCGCCCGCCAGCACGACGGTCTCGTCAGCCGGAATCTCGGTCGGCGTGCCGGTCGGCCCCATCAGCACGATGGGCTCGCCCGGCTTCAGTTCCACGCACAGGTCGCTTGAGCCGCCCATCTCCAGCACGATGGTCGAGATCAGGCCTTCCTTCGGCTCCACCCAGGCACCTGTGAGCGCAAGCCCCTCCATCGCCAGTCGCGTGCCTGCCGTCTTGGGCGCGCGCGACTCGAAGTTCTGCAGCCGGTAGAATTGCCCTGGCTGAAAGCGCCGCGCGGCAAGCGGCGCGCGCACCACGACTTCGACGATCATCGGCGTGAGCCGCTTCACCTCGTGCACCGTCGCGCGCAGCTCGTCATTCAGTCGCTCGAGGAACGCCGCATCGTCCATCTCTGCGGCCGGCGCCACCCGTTCGAGCGCCCGGCTTACTACCGGGTAGCCCTGCTTCGCACCGCCGATCGCCTTGACCACGTTGCCGAAGTACGATGGATGAACGTCTCCGAAATAGCTCATGGTGCGACCGTCGGGGCGCTTCGCGAGCAGCACGCGCACCGCTTCCGGCTTGGCGATAGCCCGCTCGACGGCAATCGGGTGGCCGTCGTCGTCGTATGCCTGGAAATAGCGGCCGTCGAGCCTGAAGTTTGCCGCATCCTCGCGTGCAAGTACGGTGTTGGGCTGCGTGCCTGCGGCGACCAGGATGGTGCGTGCGCGCAGTTCCGTCTGCCCGGTTTCGCTCCAGTTGCCATCCTCGCCACGCTTCCGCACCGATACCTTGAGTGCCTGCGCGTGACCGTACGAGTCGAGCTCGATCTTGAGCGGCGTGAGCCCATCGGCGAACGTGATGCCCTCCTCCAGGGCCTTGTGCACCTCTTCATGATTGAGGATATACGACGGGCTGTCGACCAGCCGCTTGCGATAGGCGATGGTGACGCCGCCCCATGACTGCATCAGATCGAGAATGCGCGGCTCGCGCTCCTCCGCGACTGCGCGCATATGCTCCGAGCGTATGGCGCGTGCGTGGGACAGAAACTCATCGGCGATCGCGCGCTCCTCCTCGTTCCATGCGATACGCGCCGCCATCTCGCCGTGCTCGCGGGCAAGCTGCTCGTAGCGCGTGAGGAATTTCTCGACCTGCAGCGGGTAATAGGCGAGCGACTCGGTTGCGGTATCGATAGCGGTGAGACCGCCGCCCACCACCACCACCGGCAGCCGTAATTGCATGTTGGCGATGGAGTCGGTCTTGGCCGCGCCGGTGAGCTGCAGCGCCATCAGGAAATCGGACGCGGTGCGCACGCCGCGGGCCAGGCCATTCGGCATGTCGAGGACGGTCGGCCGGCCCGCGCCGATCGCGAGCGCGACGTGGTCGAAACCCATCGCGAATGCGTCGTCGGCCGAAAGTGTTCCGCCAAAGCGCACGCCGCCGAACATGGCGAATTCGCGCCGGCGCTCCAGCAGCAGGCGGATGATCTTGAGAAAGTTCTTGTCCCACCGCACGGTGATGCCGTACTCCGCGACGCCGCCAAATCCGGCCATGACGCGCTCATCGAGCGCCTCAAAGAGCGTGCGCACGTCGCGAACAGGCTGGAACGGCACGCGGTTACCCAGAGCATCCACACCAGACAGCTCGGCCGGAAGGGGCTCGATTTTCAGTCCATCGATGCCGGCCACGACGTGGCCGTCGTTCATGAGATAGTGCGCGAGAGAGAAGCCGGCCGGTCCCATGCCGGCGACGAGCACGCGCCTGCCGCTGGATGGCCTGGGGAAAGGCGCGCGCAGGTTCAGCGGATTCCAGCGCGTGAGCAGGCTGTAGATCTCGAAGCCCCACGGCAGCTCCAGCACGTCCTTCAGCGTGCGCGTCTCGGCCTGCGGAATATTGACGGGTTCCTGCTTCTGGTAGATGCACGCCTTCATGCAATCGTTGCAGATGCGGTGTCCGGTCGCCGCCACCATCGGGTTGTCGACCACGATGATCGCGAGTGCGCCGATGGCATGGCCTTCGGTTTTAGCCTTGTGGAATTCGGAAATCTTTTCTTCCAGCGGGCAGCCGGCGAGCGTCACCCCATGGGCGCTCTTCCTGAACGACGCGGCGCCGCGCCCCGACGCGCCTTTTTCCAGCAATCCCTTCGAGCACGAATCCTTGCCCTGCTCGTGGCACCAGATGCAGTAATTGGCCTCGTCGAGCGCGCCGGTGAGATCGATGCCGGCGTCGGTCAGCTTGAAGCCTTCCCGGCGGCGCAACTGTCCGGCGTCAAAACGATGCTGCGGATAACCGTGTGGGGTCCCGGTCCGCGCGGGCACAAGGTGCTGCGGGTCCAGTTTGTGCGGCGCCTTGAACAGCACGCCCTGGTGGTGTTTGCGTTTGCCTGCGGGCGTGTGAGCTGCCCACGCGGCGTATTGCAGCGCGGTATCGAGTATCGAGGCGTGCGCCACTTCGTCTTTCTGCCACGCAGCGACATGGTGCGCGAATGCGAGTTCGGTGAGCGGCTCACCCATTGCGGCTTCCAGCCTTGCCTCCAGAGCGGCGCCGTCGAGCTTCTCCGCCTCCTCCGGCTTCAGCTTGTGCATCGCCTTGCGCTGAACGAACAGGCGCTTCACCTGGTACAGCGGTGCAAGCTCGTGGTGGCGTGCGGATAGCGCGCGCACCTCCGACTCGATACCAAAGAGCCTGGCTACGAAACCATCGAGGTGAGGTACAAGGGCCAGCAGCAGGTCGGACTCGGCTTTGACTGCAAGCGCCGACGGCTCCTGCCGGGCTGCCCGCAGCCGCTCGCACAGCGCAGCGTCGGCCTGCCGCAGGGATTCGAGGAACACCGCGTCGACGCGAGCGAGCGCCGATCTGTCGTATAGGTCATCAAAGCTCAGACCGAATTCGGGCGCGAGTGCCTCGCCGGGATGAAAGTTGGCGCGCAAGTTGGGATGTTTTTCTTTCAAAAGCAGATGATTATCGCCGACGACCGCGTCTATCTCAAGCTGCGGTACCTCGCCGTAAGCGCGGTCCCGCGCTACACTTGCAGTTCCATGCGCGCGTTTCAAACATGATCGCCCGATCGCAACTGGCGAGAGCGGTATTGTGGTTGGTCACCGCGGTGCTTGCGATCGTCCTGGCCTATGCGGCGTTTAGAGGTTACCTGGGGGCCGAGCTGCTGATCGGGTTCGCGAACGGCGTCCTATGTTGACATGACGGCAGGGGCTTGTTGTATGCGGGCACTCCCTGCCGAGTCGTACCTCTCGCGCAAATTCTGCCTCTGGATTAACGCCGCGACCGCTCTGCGGCGGTGACGGTATTGGCTATCAACATCGCCACCGTCATCGGGCCCACACCGCCGGGAACCGGGGTGATCCAACCCGCGTTCTCCTTCACGCGCGCGAAATCGACGTCGCCCGCAAGCTTTCCGTCGGCAAGCCGGTTGATGCCCACGTCGATGACCGTCGCGCCCGGCCTCACCATGCCATCACGGATGAGCCCCGGCTTGCCCGCGGCTACCACCAGAATGTCGGCCTGTGCGGTCACCTCGCCAAGATCCCGCGTTCGGGAATGGCACACCGTCACCGTTGCACCGCGGGCGATCAGGAGAAGTGCCGTGGGCTTGCCCACGATCGTGCTGCGACCCACCACCACGGCGGTTGCACCCTCCACTGCGACTCCGGCGTGATCCAGCAGGGCCATGATCCCCAGTGGTGTGCCGGGCACGAACAGCGGATGGTTGTCCACAAGCGCTCCAAGGTTGCGCCAGCCGAAGCCATCGACGTCCTTTTCCGGGGCGATGGACTGGAGAATCGATACCGCATCGAGATGGCGCGGCAAAGGCAGCTGCACGATGATGCCGTGAACGCAGGGATTGTTGTTGAGCGCGGCGATCCTGTCTGCCAGCGCCTCCTGAGTGCAGCCGGCATCGAGCAAATGAACCTCCGAATGCAGCCCCGCCTCGTCGCAGGCCCGGGCCTTGCGCCTCACATAAACCTTCGAGGCTGAGTCATTTCCCACCAGAACGGCGGCGAGACCAGGCCGCACGCCGGCGTCCTGCAGTTCAGCGACGCGCGCTCCGAGGCGGGCGTAGACACCCCGGGCGATGGCCGCCCCGTCTAGTATCCGGGCGGTCATGCTTCAGGCAACATTGTGCCGGGGCACCTACCGGCTCTCCACCGCACTGCCGCGCGCCGGCGCGGGATAATGCTGATCGAGCAGCTGAAAGAAGATTTCATCCTGCTTGATCATGCCCAACTCGCTGCGCGCGCGTTCTTCGATCGCGTCGAGTCCCTGCTTGAGGTCGCGGACCTCGGCATCAAGCGCCGCGTTGCGCGCCTGGAGCCGTTGATTGATGTCGCGTTGCGCGCGTATCTGCCGGTCGACTTCGAGCACTCGTAACCAGCTGCCCTTGCCCAGCCAAAGGGGATATTGAATGAGCGCGATGAGCGCGACCAGCGCGAGGGCCAGCAGCTTCATCGTGTAACGGGTGTTGGGTTATGAGTAATGAGCGCCATCTCCCTGAGGATCGCGTTTGCGCATTACCGATTACCCATTACCGTTTACCGCAGCTGGTAGAACGCGGCGCGCCCCGGATAGTTCGCCGTCTCGCCGAGGTCTTCTTCGATTCGCAGCAGCTGGTTGTACTTGGCGAGCCGGTCCGAACGCGACAGGGACCCGGTCTTGATCTGCAGCGCGTTCGAGGCGACGGCGATGTCGGCGATTGTGGTGTCCTCGGTCTCGCCCGACCGGTGCGATACCACCGCCGTATAGCGCGCGCGCTTGGCCATTTCTATAGCCGCCAGGGTTTCCGTGAGCGTGCCGATCTGGTTGACCTTGACCAGTATCGAATTCGCGACGCCCTGCTCGATGCCCCGCTTGAGATAGCGTGTGTTGGTGACGAACAGATCGTCGCCCACCAGCTGCACCTTGCCGCCCAGCCGCTCGGTGAGCAGGCGCCAGCCTTCCCAGTCGTCCTCCGCCATCCCGTCCTCGATGCTGACGATCGGGTAGCGATCCACCCACGCGGCGAGGTAGTCGCAGAACTCCGGCGCCTTCATCGACAGGCCCTCGGATGCAAGCGTGTACTCTCCTTCCTCGAAAAACGCCGAGCTCGCGCAATCGAGCGCAAGCACGACATCTTCGCCCGGGTGGTAGCCTGCCGCCTCGATCGCCTCGACAATCACCTTGATCGCCGCTTCGTGCCCGGGCAATCTCGGCGCAAAACCACCCTCGTCACCGACGGCGGTGGAAAAGCCGCGATCAGAAAGCAGTTTCTTGAGGGTATGAAAAACCTCCGCGCCGCAGCGCAACGCCTCCCGGAACGACGTCATGCCGACCGGCACGATCATGAATTCCTGCATTTCGAGACTGTTGTCGGCGTGGACGCCACCATTGATCACGTTCATCATCGGTACCGGCATCGCCAGCGGGCCCGCGCCGCCAAGATACCGGTGCAGGGGCAATCCTGACTCCTCCGCAGCCGCTTTGGCCACCGCAAGGGACACCGCGAGTATCGCGTTGGCCCCCAGGCGGGACTTGTTCTCGGTGCCATCGAGGTCCTGCAGCGTCTTGTCCACGAAACCCTGCTCGGTGGCATCGAGACCGATGATGGCTTCGCAGATCTCGGTATTCACGTGCTCGACTGCCTTCAGCACGCCTTTGCCGCCATAGCGACTCGCGTCGGCGTCGCGCAACTCGATTGCTTCACGGCTGCCGGTCGAGGCTCCCGACGGCACCGCGGCGCGTCCAAGCACGCCCGATTCGAGCAGAACGTCCGCCTCCACGGTCGGATCGCCACGCGAGTCGAGGATTTCCCTGGCGATTACGTCAACGATAGCGCTCATTGTTTGCCCCGGATAGTGATCAAATTCATAGGCCGGACGCGCTCTTCACGTTACCAGATTCTCGGCAAATCCCCGGCGCTTTACGAGTTCATCGAGCGCCTTGAGGGTCTCCAGCAACACTCGCACGTGCCTCAGCGGCCATGCGTTGGGCCCATCCGACAGCGCTTCCTCCGGTCGCGGATGGGTTTCCATGAAAAGTCCCGCGATCCCGCTCGCCACCGCGGCGCGCGCCAGCACCGGCACGAATTCCCTCTGTCCGCCGCTGGACGTTCCCCGCCCGCCCGGCAGTTGTACTGAGTGCGTCGCATCGAACACCACCGGGCAGCCTGTCTCGCGCATGATCATCAACGAGCGCATGTCCGAGACGAGATTGTTGTAGCCAAAGGACACGCCGCGCTCGCAGACAAGGATGTTGTCGCCGCCGCTGGCGCCGCGCGCCTTCTCGACGACGTTCTTCATGTCGCCCGGCGCGAGGAACTGCCCTTTCTTGATATTGACCGGCTTTCCGGCCGCCGCCACGGCGCAGACGAAATCGGTCTGACGGCACAGAAATGCCGGCGTCTGCAGGACATCCACCACGGCGGCGGCCTCCGCGATCTCGTCGATCCCGTGGACGTCGGTCAACACCGGCACATGCACCTGCCGGCGCACTTCTCCCAGTATCCTGAGTCCCTCCTCCATGCCCAGGCCGCGGAATGACCCGATCGAACTGCGATTGGCCTTGTCGTAGGAGGACTTGTAGATGAATGGCACCGCCAGGTCCTCGCAGATCTCCTTGAGTTCGCCCGCGGTATCGATCGCAAGCTCCGCCGATTCAACCACGCACGGGCCGGCGATGACAAACAACGGTCGATCGAGGCCTGCCTCGAATCCGCAGAGTTTCATGCGAAACGTAGCGTGCAGCGCCTCGGGCACGGCAACGGCAACGCCGGCAGCAGGGGCGCAGGAGCAGGGGCGGCGCACACGGGTGCCGCCTCAGGCGATGCTCTGGAGCCGCTCGGCTTCCGGCTCATCCCGGCCTTTGACGCTGACGAGCGCAGCTTGAACGAATGCGTTGAACAGCGGGTGGCCCTGGCGCGGCGTCGAAGTGAATTCCGGGTGGAACTGGCAGCCGACGAACCAGGGGTGCGTGCGCAGCTCGACAATCTCGCACAGCCCGTCCTTCACCGACCTGCCGCTCACCTGCATGCCCGCGGAAACGATACGCGGAAGATAGTGGTCGTTGACCTCGTAACGATGGCGGTGACGCTCCACAATTCGCTCGGCGCCGTAGATCCGGCGCGCGAGCGAATCGGCTTCCAGCGCGCACTCCTGCCCGCCGAGACGCATCGTTCCACCAAGCTCGGAGCTGCTGTCCCTCAACTCCACTTTGCCGTCCCGGTTCTGCCACTCGGTGATCAGCGCGATCACCGGATGCGGCGTGTCCGGATCGAACTCGGTGCTGTGCGCGCCCTCCAGACCCGCGACGTTGCGCGCGTACTCGATCACCGCGAGCTGCATGCCGAGACAGATCCCGAGGTACGGCACGCCCTGCTCGCGCGCGTACCGTATCGCCTTGATCTTGCCTTCGACCCCGCGCTTGCCGAAACCGCCGGGCACGAGTATGGCATCCATGCCGGTGAGGCAGGCCGTGCCGTTCTTCTCGATCTGCTCGGAATCGACATACTGGATCCTTACCCGTGCGCCGGTGTGTATGCCGGCGTGGATCAGCGCTTCGGTCAGGGACTTGTACGACTCGGTGAGGTCGACATACTTGCCGACCAATGCGATCCTGACCTCCCGTTCGGGATGCTCGAATGCGTAGATCAGTTCATCCCAGCTCGAAAGGTTGGCCGGCGGCGGGGCGAGCCCCAGCTTGCGACAGACGATGTCGTCGAGCCTTTGCGCGTGCAACATCGCCGGTATGCGATAAATGCTGTCGACGTCCACCGCCGAGATCACCGCCTCTACCGGAACGTTGGTGAAGAGCGCGATCTTGCGCCGTTCCTCGTCCGGGACCGGGCGATCAGCGCGGCATAGCAGCACGTCCGGTTGTATCCCGATCTCACGCAGTTCCTTCACCGAGTGCTGCGTCGGCTTGGTCTTGATCTCCCCGGCGGCCGGCATGTAGGGAAGGAGCGTCAGATGAATGAAGCAGGCGTTTTCCCGCCCCACCTCAATCGCCATCTGGCGGGTTGCCTCGAGGAATGGGAGCGACTCGATGTCGCCGACCGTGCCGCCGATCTCGACGACCCCGACCTCCGCATCACCCACTCCGCGCCGGATGAAAAGCTTGATCTCGTCGGTGATATGCGGGATGACCTGCACGGTTCCGCCGAGATAATCGCCCCGGCGCTCCTTGCGGATCACGCTCTCGTATATCTGTCCGGTGGTGAAATTGTTGCGCTTGCTCATCTTGGCGCGCACGAAGCGTTCGTAATGGCCAAGATCGAGATCGGTCTCCGCACCGTCCTCGGTGACGAATACCTCCCCGTGCTGGAAGGGGCTCATGGTGCCGGGATCCACATTCAGATACGGATCCAGCTTTACCATGGTGATCCGGATGCCGCGCGATTCAAGGATGGCGGCGAGTGAGGCGGCAGCGATGCCTTTGCCCAGTGAAGAAACTACACCACCTGTGACAAAGATGAATTTGGTCATCGAGCGCGCCGGTCGTTTCGCTATTTTATAGCAAAACGAAATCGCATCCAATGCACATCGTCGAAAAAACCTTCGAAACCACGACAGGGACCGCCGGCGGGGATCGCCGTCACGCCGGGCGTGTGCACTGCGCCTTGCGCGCGAGGACCAGCCAGGTCACCACCGCCGTATCGGGGTGGAATGTTTGAATCGACACGCAAAACGGGTTATTTTAGCCTCAGGGCCCATTCCGGAGCATCCATGAGCGAACGGCGTACCGCGTTTTTTGTGTCCGACCGCACCGGCATCACCGCCGAAATGCTCGGACACAGTCTGTTGACCCAGTTCGAGAGCCTGCGCTTTCAGGAAGTCACCCTGCCCTTCGTCGACTCGGTGGAAAAGGCGCAGGAGGCGGTGCGACACATCAACGAGCGCGCGGCAACGGACGGCGCGCGGCCGCTCGTCATCAGCACGCTGGTCAATAGCGAAATCGCGCAGGTCGTGAGCGGCGCGAATGCCCTGTTCCTGGATTGCTTTGAAATCTTCATATCCCCCCTGGAAAAGGAACTCGGAATCGGGGCGTCACATACCGTCGGCCGCAGCCACAGTGCGAACGACTTCGTAAACTACCATCACCGGATCGAGTCCCTGAACTACGCGTTGTCGCACGACGACGGCGTCTCCACGCGCGATTTGAGCGAGTCGGACATCATTCTGGTCGGTGTCTCCCGCTGCGGCAAGACGCCCACGTGCCTGTATCTCGCCATGCAGTACGGCGTGCGCGCCGCGAACTACCCGCTGATCCCCGAGGACTTCAGCACCATGCAGCTTCCCGGGCAGTTGCGCTCGCTGCGCAAGCGCCTCTACGGACTCACCATACGGCCGGAGCGGCTGCAACAGATACGCAACGAGCGGCGCCCGGGCAGCAGGTACGCCACGCTATCCAACTGCGAGTTCGAGGTGCGCGAGGCGGAAGCGCTGATGCAGCAGGAAGGGGTTCCAGTCCTGGATGTCACCAGCAAGTCCGTGGAGGAACTCGCCACCACCATCCTGCAAGAAGCGAAGCTGCTGCGGCGGATCTACTGAAAGTGATCCACGACTGTGAAGAGATCAACGACGCGTTCCGGTCACGAATCACTGGTCACGGATCACGCCTTTTTCTCTCAGCTGCCGCAGGCGCTCGAACAGGCACACGGCCACCGCGGCGGCTACGTTCAGGGACTCCAGCGCTCCCGGCATGGGGATGGAAACCTCCAACTGGGATGCCGCGCGCAGCTCCGGTGAGAGTCCGCCGCCCTCGTTACCAAAAAGCAGGGCCGTTCTGCCCGTCAGGTCGGTGTCGTACAACGAGTGCCGCGCCGCGCTGCAGGCTGCGATTACCCTCCCCTTGAAACCGCGGGCCGCAGCCAGCACGTCCACGTGTTCATGGATTTGCAGGCTGAAATGTGCACCCATCCCGGCCCGCAGCACCCGCGGCGACCAGGCGTGCACGGCGCCCCGTGACAGCAAGACATGAGTCACCCCTGCCGCGGCACACGTACGCAGGATGGAGCCGAGGTTGCCCGGATCCTGCAGTCCTTCCAGTATGACGCACACATCGAGGTCAGCAGGCACCGGCTGCGGCGGTGGCGGCGTTACGACCGCAATGATGCCCGTAGGCGTGGCCACTGAAGAGACCTCCTTGAACAGCACGTCGCCGAGGACAGTCGCCTCGAGTCCGCAGGACTCAAGGATCGACTGCACCTCGGGATTGGCGAGGCCCGCGCGATTGACGACGACGTATTCGGGCCGGCCGAGGTGCTCGCAGTACGCGGCCACCAGATGCACGCCATCGAGGACCGAAAGGCCGGCGTGCCGGCGCTCCTGCGACGATTGCACCAGACGGCGCAGCGCTTTGTAGCGCGGATTGTCCCTTGAATGGATCTCTTTCACGGCAGTGCACAGGTTCGGAACCCGGCGAAGACATCGCATCGGTCCGGCGTATAGAAATTGCGCCAGGTTCCGCGCAGCAGGCTTGCGCGGGTCGCGAAACACCCGCCGCGCAGCACTTTGTGGTTTCCGAACCAGGGCTCGGAATATTCACGGTAGGGGTCGCGCACGAAGCCCGGGTAGGGGCCAAACCAGTCGGCTGTCCATTCCCATACGTTCCCGAACATCTGCCGGCAGCCCCAATTACTGTCGCCACCAGGGAACGCCGCCACGTCGACCACGCCTTTGCTCATCCCGAACAGGTTCGCGTGCGTGACCCCGGGGCGCGCGCCGCCCCATGGGTAGCGACGCTTGGGCCCGGCGCCATCGCGCACGGTCGTCGCGGCAAATTCCCATTCCGCCTCGGTCGGCAGCCGGCGGTGCGCCCAACGACAATAGGCATCTGCTTCGTACCAGTTCACATGAATGACGGGCTGGTGAGGGCGGATGGGCCCCCAACGATCATAGGCGCGTTGATGCCAGTCGGCACCTTCCTGCCTCCAGTACGCCGGGCGCGCGGCCTGCGCCTCCTTCCGCCAGTGCCAGCCGTCCGGACACCAGAGTTCCGCGCGCCGATAGCCGCCGTCATCGACAAACACCGCAAACTCGGCATTGGTCACTGGCGCGCGCGCAATCTGGAACGCCGGCACGTACGCTTGATGGGCCCATTTCTCGTTATCGAAGACAAACCCGTCCGCTGCGGTCGCCCCAAGCTGGAACGTGCCCCCGCGGAGCTCCACGTCACCCCGCCAGGATCCCGCATCGTGTCCGCCGCTCTCGCGTGGCGGCTCGGTGCGCGGAGCCGGGTACCCCAGCGTGTGACGGGAATAAGTCAATGCCTCGCAATGCATCTCCTCGTGGAATGCCGCCAGCTGTGCAAAATAGGCGAGCTGCTCCGTCGCGCCCTCCTGCTCGAGACGTTCGATCACCCGCGCGAACGTTCGCGCGAGATAAGCGAGTGTCGCATCCAGGTCTGGAAGCGGGAGGTCCCAGCGCGTTCGGTGAGGCACCAACGCCGAGTCGTACAGGGCGTCGGCATCATCAATTCGCGACGCAGTGGAAGCAGCTCCGCGCCGCTGCCGCAGGCACCAGTATTCCTGGAACCAGCCGACATGTCCCAGCTCCCACAGCGGCGGGTTCACAACGGCAAGCCTGGGGCCCAGAAGGCGATCACCCCGCAGGTCCTCGGCGAGCAGCAGCGTGCGCTCACGGGCTGCGAGCAGCATGTTGCGCAACAGTGGCACGTCGGGCTGCGGATGGGAACTCACGGGTCAGGACTTTGCTATAGTCAGACTTGAAGTGTATCGCGGATGACGTATCGTGAAAATTGCGCTCATCACGCCGGCGGCCCCTCGTTCCCGCTACGGCAATCGCAACACCGCCGCGCGTTGGGCCGGCTTGCTGCGCGAGCTGGGACACCGGGTCGCGGTCCAGGTAACGTGGGATGGCGCGCCAGCTCATCTCATGATCGCCTTGCATGCGCGGCGCAGCCACGATTCCATGATACGTTTTCGTGCCGCCTTCCCGGAGCGTCCGCTGGTGCTCGCGCTGACCGGCACCGATCTCTATCGCGACATCCGTTCCGATGCCAGCGCGCGGCTGTCGATGGCGGTCGCGGACCGCCTGATCGTGCTTCAGGATATGGGGTTGAGGGAGCTCGCACCCGCCATGCGGCGCAAAACCCGCGTCATCTACCAGTCGGCGGCGCAAGCGGCATCCCGGGCGCCGTTGAGATCGCGTTTCGAGGTGGTCGTGAGTGGGCATCTACGCGAGGAGAAGGACCCATTCCGCGCGGCGGCTGCGTTGAGTTTGCTGCCGCCGCAAAGCCGCATCCATGTGACCCATGTCGGTGGCGCGATGAATAACGCGATGGAGCGCGAGGCCCGTGCCTGGATGGCGCGCGAGCCGCGCTACCGCTGGCTGGGAGAACGCGCGCACTGGGAGGCGCTACAACTGCTCGCACGCTGCCGGGTCATGGTGATCAGTTCCCGCATGGAGGGTGGCGCGAACGTCGTGTGCGAGGCGCTCGCTGCCGGCATACCGGTCATCGCTTCCCGGATTTCCGGCAATATCGGCATGCTCGGGCGCGGCTACGCGGGGTATTACGCCGTGGAAAACGAACGTGCGCTGGCGCGGGCGCTGCTGCGCGTCGAAACGGACCCGCGGTTCCTGCGCTTGTTGCGGAGTCAGTGCGCGGCGCGGAGCACGCTGGTGCGACGCAACCGCGAAAAGAAAGCGCTCGCCCGTCTGTTATCTGAAGTCGTTCCCGCTGTTACGGGTCGCGAGCGCCGTCAGCGCCGGCACCGAGCGCGATGACCGCCCTTACCGGCGCGAAGCTCACGCGATGAACCGCCGTCACGCCGTGCAAGCGTAATGCCGCGAGGTGCTCCGGCGTCGGGTAGCCTTTGTGGCGGTCAAACCCGTATTGCGGAAAGGCGCGATGCACAGCGAGCATCTCCGCGTCGCGCGCCACCTTGGCAAGGATCGATGCTGCTGCAATCTCGGCGACGCTGGCATCCCCCCTCACCACCGCCCTCGCCGGGCACGGTAGCACTGGGCAATGCAGACCATCGATGAGCGCCAATGCCGGAGCCATCGTGAGCCCTTCCACCGCGCGGCGCATGGCGAGCAGGCTCGCCTGAAGAATGTTGAGGGAGTCGATCTCCGTCACCGATGCGCTTGCCACGGACCATGCGAGCGACCGCGCCTTGATCTCCGCCGCAAGCGTATCGCGCCGCTGCGACGTCAACGTCTTTGAATCGGCAATGCCATCGATGCGCGCCTCGCTTCCAAGGATCACCGCCGCGGCATACACCGGACCCGCCAGCGGCCCCCGCCCCGCTTCATCGACCCCGCAGACGAGCGCGTGCGCCATCACGCCCGAGGACCCTGAATGAACGGTTGCAACGCCGCGACAAGCCTGGTTGCAGTGTCCAGCCTCAAGCTGGCAAGCAAGGCCGCAAAGCGCGTCTCCAGACGCGCGCGCGCGACCGGATCGCGCAGCAAGTCGATCGCCGCGTTCGCCAGGGTTACTGGCGTGGCGGCATCCTGCAGGAATTCCGGCACCAGCGACTCCCCGGCGAGTATATTCGGCAAGCTGACGTACGGCACTCTTCTGCGGCTGTTCATGAGCCACCAGGAGATGCGCGGCATCCGGTAGGCAACGACCATCGGCCGCCTGAGCAGCGCCGCCTCGAGTGTCGCGGTACCAGAGGCAACCAGCACCACGTCGGCCGCCGCCATGGCGTCATGCGCGTGCCCGGCGAGTATGGTCACGTTCAGCGGCTCACGCCCCATGCGTTGCAGGGCACCTTCCACGCGCTCGCGCGCGGCGCGACTGGCCGCAGGAAGCAGAAACATCGCACCAGGGACGCTGCGTGCAATCTCGCGTGCAGCGCCCAGAAACAGGCCGGCCATTTGGTCGACCTCGCTCACGCGGCTGCCCGGCAGGAGCGCGATCACAGGTGTATCCGGCGGCACCCGCAGCTGCAGGCGGGCCGCCAGGCGGCCCGGATGTCGTGCCAGCGTGTCGGCGAGAGGATGGCCCACGTATGAAACCGGGATGCCCGCCTCCTGGTAGATGCGTTCTTCGAACGGGAACACGACCAGCATCCTGCTTACCGCGCGCCGGATCTTGTGCACTCGCTTCGCACGCCAGGCCCAGATTGCCGGACTCACGTAGTGAACGACCGCGATGCCCGCATTCTTCAACTGGAGTTCGAGGTCGAGGTTGAAATCGGGCGCATCGATCCCGATGAAGCACACGGGAGGCGACCGCAGGAAGTGGCGCACGAGTCTGCGCCGAACGCCGAGGAGCTCCGGATAATGGCGCAGCACCTCGATATAACCCCGCACCGCCAGCTTTTCCATGGGGAAGAGGATGTCCATCCCGGCGGAATCCATGAGTGGACCGCCGACGCCCACAAATCGCGCCTGCGGGTACTGCCCGCGCACCGCTCTTATCAAATTCGCGCCAAGCAGATCGCCTGATGCCTCGCCCGCGACGATGCCGATCGTAGGCGCAGCACCAGCAGTCAAGGCCATACTAATTTGCTTTCCTGGAAAGCGTTCTTGCCATAGGAGTTTGTCGGCCGCAAGCCCGACAAACTCCTACCGGATGATGCCGCGCGTGCTCGTGGCCAGGAAATCGACAAGCAATTTCACTTCCGCACATTCCGCGACCTGTTGCATGAGTTCCCGCTTGGCTTCCTCGAGCGTGAAGCCGGACTTGTAGAGCGTGCGATACGCGCGCTTAAGCTGGTTGATCGTCAGCGGGGCGAAGCCACGTCGCTTGAGTCCTTCGCTATTGATGCCAAACGGTTTGGCGCTATTGCCCGACGCCGTGACGTACGGCGGGATGTCCTGCAGCACGACCGCCCCGATCGCGGTGATGCTGTGCGCTCCGACGCGGCAGAACTGGTGTACGCCCGTAAACCCCCCAAGAACCGCGTAATCGCCGACGTGGACATGGCCGGCAAGCTGGGCATTGTTGGCGAAGATGGTGTGGTCACCCACATGACAGTCGTGCGCGACGTGCACGTAAGCCATGATCCAGTTATGGCTGCCGATGCACGTCACACCCGCGTCCTGAACGGTGCCGCGGTTGAAGGTGCAGAACTCCCGTATCGTATTGTCATCGCCGATCTCGAGGCGGGTCGCCTCTCCGCCATACTTCTTGTCCTGCGGGGCTTCCCCCAGCGAGGCAAAATGATAGATGCGATTCCGCGCGCCGATACGCGTGTGTCCGGTGATGACCGTATGTGCGCCGATGCGGGAGTCGGCGCCGATTTCCACATGCCCGCCGATCACGCTATACGGGCCCACCTCGACATCCACGGCGAGTCTGGCCCCCGGATCGACAATGGCGGTTGGGTGAATGCTCATAGGCCCTGGGCCGGCATGCTGATTCCGCAGCGGTCCTAACCGTTGATGTCTTTCAGCGAACGCACCGTGCACATCAACTCGGCTTCCGATACCAGGGTGCCATCGACCCTGGCCTCGCCCCAGAACTTCCAGATACCTCGCATATGGCGCTGCAGGGCCACCTCCAGTATCAACGCATCACCGGGGGTGACGGGTTTCTTGAAGCGCGCCTTGTCGATACCGACGAAGTAATAGACCGATTCCTCGTCCATCTGCGCCTGCATGGTCTTGAACGACAGCAGCGCGGAAGCCTGCGCGAGCGCCTCCACGATCAGGACCCCGGGCATCACCGGATGCCGGGGGAAATGACCCGCGAAGAACGGTTCGTTGATGGTGACGTTCTTCAACGCGACCAGGGTCTTTCCCGGTTCGCATGAAATCACCCGGTCGATCAGCAGGAAAGGATAGCGGTGGGGCAGGTGCTTGAGGACATCATGGATATTCATGCCATTCAAGATTGGCTCCTTTCCTTCGCTGCGAGCTTCTTTTCAAGTACCCTGACCCGGTCGGCGAGTTCCCCGAGATGTCGCAACTGCGCCGCATTTCTGCGCCAGTCGGAATTCGCGTCAAATGGATATGCGCCGGTGTAAGTGCCTGGCCGGTCGATCGACTTCGTAATCAGCGTATGGGCTGAAATCTCAACGTGGTCGGCAATCGAGAGATGTCCGGCGATTCCCGACGCGCCGCCGATGCGGCAATAGCGCCCCACCCGCGAACTGCCGGCGATACCGACGCAGGCGGCAATCGCGGTATGTGCGCCGATCCTCACGTTGTGTCCGACCTGGATCTGGTTGTCGAGCTTGACGCCGTCCTCGATGATCGTGTCATCGATCGCGCCCCGGTCAATCGTGGTGTTGGCGCCGATTTCAACGTCGACGCCGATCACCACGCGCCCGATCTGGGGAATCTTGACCCACCTCTCGTCTGACATCGCGATGCCGAATCCATCCGCTCCGATGACAGCTCCCGCGTGAACGATCGTACGATCGCCCACGCGGCAGCCGTGATAAATGGTCACGTTGGGATACAGTCTGACGGCGCGCCCGAGCACCGCCTCGTCGCCGATGATGCAACCCGGTCCCACGATCGAACCTGCGCCGATCGTGGCGTTGCGTCCCACTACGGCGAGCGCGCCAATCTCGACGTCGGCCTCGAGTGCGGCAGAGCCATCCACGACCGCGCTCGCATGCGCGCCCGGCACCGGCGCGCGCGGTGGATTGAGAAGTGCCGACACGCGCGCGAAATAGGCATAAGGGTTGTCGCATACGATGCGTGGCAGAGGCGTCTCGTCCCGCAGCGCCGATCCGAGAATGACCGCGCCGGCGCGGGTCATCCTCAACTGCTGCAGGTAGCGTTCGTTGGCGAGAAACGCTACCGCGTCCGGCGTTGCGTTCTCCAGTGACGCAACCTGCGTGACGCGCGTCTGTGGATCACCGATCACCTCGCCGCCGAAGCGCACGGCTATGTCGCGCAACGTGTAAGATGCCTGCTCGCCGCCTGTCATGATCAGATCGCCCCTCGTCGACAGGCGCCCGGCAGACGACGCAGCGGCGCGCTTCGCCTATTTGCTGTCGGCTGCGAGCGCCTTGAGCACCCGGTCGGTGATATCGATGCGCGGATTGCGATACACCGCCTCCTGCAGGATGAGGTCGAATTTTTCCGCCTCAGCGATCTGCCGGATGATCCGATTCGCACGCTCGAGCAACGCAGTGAGCTCCTGATTTCGGCGCAGGTTGAGATCCTCGCGGTATTCGCGCTGCATGCGCTGGAATTCCACACTCAAGCGCGTCAACTCCTGCTCGCGCGCGCGCCGGTCGCTTTCGCTCAAGGTCATCGCCTCGCGCTCGAGTTGCCCCTGCAACGACTTGATCTGCCCTTCCCTGCGCTGCAGTTCCTGGGCGCGGGGCGAGAATTCCTTCTCGAGCTGCTTGCTCGCCCGCTCCGCGGGCACTGATTCCCGGTTGATGCGTTCCGGGTCTACGAATCCGATCTTGAGATCCGCTGCTACCGCCAATGTGACGCCGAGCATCATCGCCAAGCCAAATGCAAGAGAATAGCTGTACCGCAATGTCATCTCCTTAGAATCCGTCCCAGCATCACCGAAATGGCCCCGAATCACGGGGCGCGAAGAGATGCGTCTCCCCTGTTCGCAACAGTTTACCGCCCCGACAGCGCCAGGTTTCATGCGTGCCCCGCGGTCGGGTATTCACTGGAATACGCCGCCGATCGTGAACTGAAATGGCTGCCTGCGGTCCTCCGGCTTGTCTCCTATCGGCAGCGCAGCGCTGATTTTCAGCGGCCCCAGCGGCGATACCCAGAGTACGGCAATCCCCGTCGAGTACCTGAAATCGCCAAGGGCGTAAGTGTCGGCAACCATCCCTGCGTCCACAAACGCGCTCATTCTGACCGAGCGATCGCTTTCCAGCCCCGGGAATGGAAACAGGAACTCGGCGTTGCCCAGGAGCTTGCGGCTGCCGCCCCGTGGGTTGCTCTCCGAGTCCTTCGGTCCGATTGTGAAGTTGCGGTAGCCCCGCACCGAAGTCACGCCGCCGGTGAAAAAGTTGCGGAAAAAAGGCAATGGCTTCCCGCCGTACCCGTCACCATAGCCCACCTCGCCGTTAAGCATCACCGTGTAGAGGCGGGACAAAGGAAAATAACGCTGATATTGATAGGATGTCTTGTAGTACTTGAGTGATCCACCGGGGAGCCCAGCCTCTACATTCGCCCTCTGGTACGAACCTGATGTCGGATAGATCAGGCTGTCGCGCCCATCGCGGGCCCACCCTACCGTTCCGAGCAGCGCCGTGTTCTTCTCGCCGAAAGTTGACACATAATCAAGGTAGAACAACGGGCTATCCGAAAACGTTGTGAGCTTCGTATTTTCCACGCCCAGGCCATAGTTGATGGTATCGATCTCCGATATCGGGACTCCCAGGCGTATCGCCGCGCCGGCAGTCCGAGTTTCGTAACGGCCAAGGCCTGCGTCAGCCGCATTGAGGTCGCGTAAGTACACATCGAACCCCTGGCTTACCCCGTCGACCGTGAAATACGGATCGTTGTACGACAACGCGTAGACCGTCGAATTGTTGCTGGTGTTGACCGTCGCACTCAGGTGCTTGCCCGACCCGAATATGTTCTGCTGCGTTACCGACCCCGAAAGCAGCAGGCCGCTGCCGCTTCCAAAACCAGCGCCCAGCAGGAACACTCCGGTCGGCTTCTCCACGACTGCAACATTCACATCGACCTGGTCGGTCGCCCCCTGCACCGCGGGTGTCTCGATGTTGACCTCGGTGAAATATCCGAGTTTGTCTATGCGCCGACGCGACAGGTTGATCTTGTCCCCCGAATACCATCCGCCTTCAAGCTGGCGCATCTCGCGGCGTATGACTTCGTCCCGGGTACGGTTGTTTCCAATGACGTTGATGCGACGGACGTAAACGCGGCGGCCCGGATCGATGAAAAACGTGAACGCCACCTGGTGCTTCTGCTTGTCCAGTTCCGGAATGGCATTGACGTTGGCGAACGCGTAACCATCGTTGCCGAGCCGCTCGCTTATCGCCTTGCTCGACTCGGTCAAGGTCGCGCGCGAAAACGTATCGCCCGGCTTGACCTTGATCAGCTTGGTGATTTCCTCATCCGGGATCAGTTTCGCGCCGTCAACCTTCACCCCGGACACGCTGTACTTGGGGCCTTCGGTGATGCTGATCGTGATGTAGATATCCTGCTTGTCCGGCGTGATGGAAACCTGCGTCGATTCCACGTTGAACTCGATATAGCCGCGGTCGAGGTAATGCGAACGCAGCGTTTCGAGGTCGGCCGACAGCTTTTGCCGTGAATACTGATCCTGTTTGCTGAACCATGTCATCAGCCCCGGCGTCCTCAACGTCATCAATCCCAGCAGATCGCGTTCGCGGAACGCGTTGGCGCCGATTATCGTGATCTGGCGGATCTTGGAGACCGTCCCCTCGTCGATACTGAAATTGATCGCGACCCGGTTGCGCTCCAGCGGCGTCACCGTGGTGCTGACGTTGACGGCGTACATGCCCCGACTGAGGTACTGGCGTTTGAGTTCCTGTTCGGCGCGATCCAGGAGCCCCTTGTCGAAAATACGCCCGTCGGCGAGACCCACCTGGCGCAACCCCTTGAGTATGGCGTCCTTGTCAAACTCCCGCATGCCGACGAATTCAATCTGCGCGATGGACGGCCGTTCCTGCACCACCACTACCAGCACACCCGCTTCGGCCTCGAGCGTCACGTCACGAAAAAAACCGGTCGCGAACAGCGCCCGGATGGTCTGGGCCGCCTTCTCGTCCGTCATGGTGTCGCCGACCTTGACGGGAAGGTAGCTGAACACGGTACCGGCTTCCGTACGCTGTATGCCTTCGATGCGGATGTCCTTGATGACGAACGGCTCGATCGCAATCGCAGGCAACGCCAGCGCCAGGAGCAAACCCAAAACCGCGCGTAACAGATTCATTCCCGGCTAACCGTTGAAAAGGCGACTTATGTCGTTATACAGCGCGAAGACCATCAGGGTGAACAGCAGCGCCATGCCGACCTGCTGGCCGATCTCCATCGTGCGCTCGGAGACCGGATTGCCTTTGACCAACTCGACCATATAATACATCAAATGCCCACCGTCCAATAACGGGATTGGCAGCAGATTGAGCACGCCGAGACTGATGCTGATCAGTGCGATAAAAAGCAGGTACGGAATCCACCCGCTTTGCGCGGTCTGACCGGCGTAATCGGCGATCGTGATCGGTCCACTGAGGTTTTTCAGCGAGACTTCGCCAATCATCATCTTGCCGAGCATCTTCAGGCTGAAGACGGACGTGTCCCAGGTCTTGTACAGCGCCCTCACCAGCGCTTCGCCCGGCCCATAACGCACCTCGGTCCACAACTCCGCCAGCGCATTGCGATCCACCATGGGCGCGGCGCCGATGCGCCCGATCGTCCTGCCCTCCTCCCTGACCGGCGTCGGCGTGACCGGGATCGCCGGAAGCAACGCGCCGTGGCGCCTCAATTCGAACGTGAGAGCGGCGTTCGGGTGGCCGCGCACGACGTTCACCACCTGATCCCAGCTCGTGATGCGCTGATTGTTGACCGCGACAATCTCGTCGCCCGCCTGCATTCCGGCGCCAGCCGCGGCACCGCCGCTTACGACACTGCCGATGATTGGCTTCAGCACGGGTTGGTAGCGCGCGAAACCGACCACGCGCAGGAAATCTCCATCCAGGTCGGATGGGCTCAGACTTGACAGATCGAGCGTGCGCACGGCATGCGCGCCGCGCCCGGTGCGCACCTCCACTTCGACCCGGCTCCGTTGTACTGCGTGCTGCAACAGGACCCAGCGCGCGTCCTGCCATGTGGCGGTCGTATCGCCGTCGATACTGGTGATCAGGTCCCCGGCAGTGAAACCGGCCACAGCGGCAGGGGTGCCGGCAACGACGGGCCCGACGACAGGCTTCAACCCGGGTACTCCGTGGAGGAACAACGCCCAGTAGAGCACGATTGCAAACAGAAAGTTCGCGATCGGCCCCGCACTCACGATCGCGATGCGCCGGTAGACCGACTGGCGGTTGAACGCCCGTGGGAGGTCCCGCGCAGCCACCGGCGCTTCGCGCTCGTCGGCCATCTTGACATACCCGCCCAGCGGGAAAACCGCGATCACCCATTCCGTATCATCGGGGCCGCGCCGGGTGCGCCAGAGAGGTCGCCCGAACCCCACCGAGAAGCGCAGCACCTTGACGTTGCACCAGCCTGCAACGACGTAATGGCCCAGCTCATGCACGACGATAAGACAGCCCAACGCGGCGACGAAAGCGACGACGGTCAACACGATATTCATTGCGGCAATTGTCGGCCCACGGGTGTCGAGACTCAAGCGCTTCGGGTTTTGCGGACGGAACGCGTTCCCGTCCGCGCGTCCGCCAACCACCGTCCGGCCTGCAGCCGCGCCTCGCTGTCAGCGGCCAGTACGTCTTCGAGGCTGCGCGGGGCGGACGGCGCAGTGCGTTCGAGCACCGACTCGATCAACGCCGGAATCCGGGAAAAACTCAAACGCCCATCCAGGAAACTTTCCACTGCCACTTCATTGGCAGCATTGAGCACCGCTGCCGCGCTGCCGCCCGCCCGTAACGCCGCAAAAGCGAGCTTCAGGCACGGGAAGCGTTTCATGTCTGGCCGCTCGAAATGCAGCGCGCCGATGCGCGACAGATCCAGATACTCCACGCCCGCGTCAATGCGTTCGGGGAAGCCCAAGGCGAATGCGATCGGAGTGCGCATATCAGGATTGCCGAGCTGCGCGATTACCGATCCGTCAACATACTCGACCAGGGAATGAATCACGCTTTCGGGGTGGATGAGCACTTCAATCTGATCGGCTCCCGCACCAAACAGCCAGTGTGCTTCGATCACCTCGAGGCCCTTGTTCATCATGGTCGCCGAGTCGACCGAGATCTTCCGTCCCATGACCCACGTTGGATGCGCGCAGGCTTCGTCTGGGGTGACGTGCTCAAGCTGGCGCAGCGGCGTCATGCGAAACGGCCCGCCGGACGCGGTCAGGAGAACGCGTCTGACGCCGACCGACTCCAGCCCCTGCTGGTGCGCTCGCGGCAACGCCTGAAATATGGCATTGTGCTCGCTGTCGATCGGCAGCAGCGTCGCCCCGCCTTCGCGCACGGCGTCCATCAGCACGGGACCGGCGGTCACCAGCGATTCCTTGTTGGCGAGCAAGACCTTCTTTCCGGCTTTCGCCGCCGCCAGCGTAGGACGCAAACCGGCGATGCCCACGATCGCAGCCATGACGGTATCGACGTGAGGCAATGCCGCGGCCTGCTCAAGCGCATGGGTGCCGCAGCGCACGCTGCACTCGACACCCGCACTCCTCAACCTGTGATCGAGCTGCTCTGCGGCCCGCGCTTCCAGCATCACCGCCACATCGGGCCGGAAGCGGACGCATTGATCGAACAGGACGTCGACGCGGCTACGCGCCGCGAGGGCAGCAATGCGGAACCGCTCCGGATGTCGTGCCACGACATCGAGCGTATTGATTCCGACACTCCCGGTCGATCCAAGGATGGTCAGGTGCCGCAATGCCGCCATCGTCACGCGCTCATCGTGGCTGGCAGTACCTGCATGAGCAGGGCCACTGCCGGAACGCTCGCGGTCAGCCCGTCGATCCGGTCGAGCAGGCCGCCGTGGCCGGGCAGCAGAGTTCCGCTGTCTTTCACCCCCGCCTGGCGCTTCATCCACGACTCGAACAGATCCCCTTCGATGCTCATCACGGCAACCAGTGCAACGACGACCGAGCCGCCGGCCACATTCCATGTCACGTTCTGTGGAAAACCGGCCGCCCAAGCCAATGCATAATACACCGCCACTGCTAGACCCGCTCCAGCCACGCCCTCCCACGTTTTCCCCGGACTGATCGTCGGTGCCAGCCGGTGACGTCCGAAACGCCTCCCCACCAGATAAGCGGCGGTATCCGCGATCCAGACGACGCCCAGAACGAACAGACTTTGCGAAGGAGCGGCCTGCATCTCGACCAATGCGAGCCACGTGGGGACCAGCACCAGCCAGCCCGCGACTCCCAGCACCACCGGGTGCCGCGTCCGCCATCCGGCCGCAAGCCAGATGGGAACGATGGCCAACCAGAAAACGGTTGCGGCCAGGTAAGTCAGGGTGGCGGGAAGATTCACGCTCGGCCGATCGCGCGCTCCCAGCTCCGCCGCACAAAGAAGCGCCAGGAATGACGCCAGAGTCATGGCCGCGAAGAGCACACCTTGTCCGCGCCCGCATCGCGCGAGCCGCGCCCACTCCATGCTGGCAACGAATAGTCCGGGCACAAGGAACGCTGACCACCAAACGCGGGGCAAAACGTACATGGCGCCGACAAAAACGGACAGAAGGGCAACCGCGGTAAGCAGGCGCTGGGGGAACATCGCTGGCGGGTACCCGACGCCGGGACAGGCGCGCCGGGATCAGCCGGCGGCCGCCTGCGACACGCTTGCCTCGAGGCGGCCGAAGCGGCGCTCGCGGCGACGATAGGCGGCAAGGGCTTCCTCGAACGCGGCTGCGTCGAAATCGGGCCACAGCGTGTCGGTAAAATAGAGTTCCGTATAGGCGATCTGCCACAGCAGGAAATTGCTGATACGCTGCTCACCTCCGGTGCGGATGAACAAATCGGGTTCCGGAGCATAACTCAGCGCGAGAAACGGGGCCAGATCCGCCTCCGAGATCGGCGCGCCCGTCGGCGGCCGCTCGACAAGCATGCGATTGATCGCCTGCACCATGTCCCAGCGTCCGCCGTAGTTCGCGGCCACGGTCAGCGCCAGCCCGGCATTTTCGCGGGTCAGGTGCTCAGCCCGGGCGATGAGATCGGTCAGTCGCGAACCGAAGCGGGACGAATCGCCGACCACGCGGAAGCGGACGCCATGCTGGTGCAGTTTGCCCACTTCGTCCTCGAGCGCGAGCGCAAACAGTTCCATCAGGTACGACACTTCATCGGCTGGGCGATGCCAGTTTTCGCTGCTGAACGCAAACAGCGTCAGGAATCCAATCTTGCGCTCGCGGCAGGCCCGCACCACCTCACGCACCGCCTCCACCCCACGCCTGTGGCCGGCAACCCGCGGCAGGAAGCGTTGCCGCGCCCAGCGCCCGTTGCCATCCATGACGATCGCAACATGATGCGGGTCGGAGCGTGCCGCGCGAGCCTCGGCGCCCGGGCGACTCGAACGGTCTGCACCCATGCTCACCGCGCTACACCGCCAGCAGGTCGGCTTCCTTGACCTGCAGCATCTTGTCGATCTCTGCAATATGGCGATCCGTCAGCTTCTGGATGTCGTCCTGGGCGCGCCGCTCCTCGTCCTCGGCGACCTTCTTTTGCTTGAGCAGATCCTTGAGATGACTGATGGCGTCGCGGCGAACATTGCGCACGGCGACTCGCCCATTCTCGGCCTCGGTGCGCACGACCTTGATCAGCTCCCGGCGCCGATCTTCGGTAAGCGCCGGCATCGGCACCCTCACCACCTCCCCCTGGGTCGCGGGATTCAGGCCCAGGCCGGCATCGCGGATCGCTTTCTCGATCGCCCCCGTCATTTTCTTGTCCCACGGAGTCACTCCGATCGTGCGCGAATCGATCAGCGTCACGCTTCCCATTTGCGGCACCGGCGTAGCGGTCCCGTAATAGTCGACCGTGATGTGGTCCAGCAGCCCCGTATGAGCGCGCCCCGTACGCACTTTTGCAAGGTCATGCTTGAGCGCTTCGAGCGTCTTTTTCATCTTCTGCTCCGCAGTCTTCTTCACGTCGGCTATCATCCGGGCCTCCGCATTAAACGTGAACCATCGTGCCTTCGTCTTCTCCGAGCACCACGCGCTTGAGCGCCTTCTGTTTGAAAATGCTGAATACGTTTATGGGAAGCTTCTGGTCCCGGCACAGGGTCAGTGCAGTCGCGTCCATGACCTTGAGATTCTTGATGATTGCCTCGTCGAAGGTGAGCCGCTTGTAACGCATGGCATCGGGGTGGGTCCTGGGGTCGTCCGTATAGACGCCGTCCACCTTGGTCGCTTTCAGGACCAGATCCACGTTCATTTCCATGCCGCGCAGCGCCGCCGCCGTATCCGTGGTGAAAAATGGGTTGCCCGTTCCGGCGGCAAAGATCACCACGCGCCCGTCTTCGAGGTAACGCATCGCCTTGCCGCGGATATAGGGCTCCACGATCTGCTCGATGTTAAGCGCCGACTGCACCCGGCTGACCAGATGGGCCCGTCGCATCGCGTCCTGCAGCGCCAGTGCGTTCATCACGGTCGCGAGCATGCCCATGTAATCGGCGGTTGCCCGGTCCATGTTTGCCGCCGCGGGCGCCACGCCACGAAAGATATTGCCGCCACCGATGACCACGGCGACTTCGACGCCGAGCTGGACCACCTCGGCGATCTCGTCCACGATGCGCTCCACGGTGGGGCGGTGGATTCCGTAGCTCTCGTCGCCCATCAGCGCCTCGCCGCTCAACTTCAGCAAAATTCGCTTGTAGGCGGGTGTCTCCGGCATGCTGGTCTCGTTCGAATCAGGAAACTCGTCGCTCAGGATGCAGGCGCCGCACGCGTTTCGCTTCTGACGGCCTGCCCGACCTGCGCCATGACCTCCGCGGCGAAGTCGTCCTTTTTCTTCTCAATGCCCTCTCCGACCACGTAAAGCACGAAGCTGGCCACCGAGGCGCCCTTCGACTTGAGTAATTGTTCCACCGTTTGCTTGTCGTTCTTGACGAAGGGCTGACCGAGCAGCGTGACTTCCTTCAGAAATTTCTGGATGGCGCCTTCCACCATCTTCTCGACGATGTTTGCGGGCTTCCCGGACGCCGCCGCCTTGGCTACGGCGATGTCCCGTTCCTTCCGGATTAACCCCGGGGCAACGTTGGCCGCCACCAGGGCGACCGGTTTGCTGGCGGCGATATGCATTGCAAGGTCCTTGCCCAGCGCTTCGTCGCCCGCCACGCAGTCAACGATGACGCCTATCCGCGCGCCGCCATGAACGTAACTCGAAAGGCGACCTTTGGCGGCAAGGCGGATAGAGCGGCGTATCGTGATGTTCTCGCCGATCCTGCCGACCAATGCCTGTCTCGCCTCCTCGACCGTGGAGCCATCGAGCGACAGCCGCGCAAGTCCCACCACGTCGGCCGGATCGTGTGCCACAACCAGCTGTGCCAGCGCGTCCGCCAGCGCCAGAAAGTCCGGATTCCTGGCGACGAAATCTGTTTCACAATTGAGTTCGACCATGCCCCCCGACTTGCCGCCGTCAGCGATCCACACTGCGACCACGCCTTCCGCGGTAATGCGGGAGGCGGCCTTGCTCGCCTTGTTGCCCAGTTTCACACGGAGGATCTCTTCTGCCTTCGCCATATCGCCCGCGGCCTCGGTCAAGGCCCTCTTGCATTCCATCATGGGGGCGTCGGTCTTCTCGCGCAGCTCCCGAACCATGCTTGCGGTGATTTCCGCCATCAACTGCTCCATTGGTTAAAAAAAAGGGGCTCGCGCCCCTTGTCCCCGCAGCGCCTTGTGTCAGCCTTCCGCTTCCTCGGCATCTTCGATCTCGACGAACTCGTCACCGCCGCCCACGATCTCCTTCACGGTGTCACTGCGCCCTTCAAGCACCGCGTCGGCGATGCCGCGCGCGTACAGGCGGATCGCGCGACTCGAATCATCGTTGCCGGGGATCACGTATTCAATGCCGTCCGGCGTATGGTTGGTGTCGACCACGCCGATCACCGGAATCCCGAGCTTGTTCGCCTCCGCCACAGCGTTTTTCTGGTATCCCACGTCGATCACGAACATGGCGTCGGGCAGACCGTTCATGTCCTTGATGCCGCCGAGGCTTCGGTCCAGCTTCGCGATCTCGCGCTCGTACCGCAATGCCTCCTTCTTGGGCAACTTTTCGATCGAGCCGTCCTGGATCATAGCTTCCATGTCCTTCAGTCGCTTGATCGACTGCTTGACCGTCTTGTAGTTCGTCAGCATGCCGCCCAGCCAGCGGTAGTCCACGAATGGCGAGCCGCACCGTTGCGCCTCTTCCTTGATGATATCGCGCGCCTGGCGCTTGGTGCCCACGAACAGGACTGTGCCTTTGTTGGACGACAACTGATGGACGAACTTGAGCGCCCCCTGGTACATCATCAGCGTCTTCTCGAGGTTGATGATGTGGATCCTGTTGCGATGCCCGAAAATGTAATCTGCCATCTTCGGATTCCAATAGCGGGTCTGGTGTCCAAAATGCACCCCCGCTTCCAGCATTTGACGCATCGTGACCGACATTTAAACTCCTGTGATAGGGTTGAACCTCCATCCGCGGTTGCAACCGACCCGTGACGGGCCGGCACCCCAATCCTGCGCGGATGTGCGAATTGCCCGCTGCAAGAGTACATAAGGAGCGAGCTAACTTGTTATTATAGCGTAGGAAATCCAATGCGCTCAAGCTTTGATTGAGGCGTTGGCAGAGTTTCCCCTGCGGTACTGATTGTCGACTAAAATTACGGTTTTTTGTCCTGCCGAGTCGCAATTTATCGTTGCGCGAGTGAGTGATATCCGATTCATGGCGGTCCAGCTCAAATCCGGGGAAGAGATCGAGAAAATGCGAGTTGCGGGCCGGCTCGCGGCAGAAGTGCTTGATTTTATTGCTCCCTATGTAAAACCCGGCATTGCAACGGCCGAGCTTGACCGGCTGTGCCACAACTACATGGTGGAATACCAGCGCACCATACCGGCGCCGCTGAACTACGCCCCACCCGGCTACGTGCCGTTTCCGAAGTCGATCTGCACCTCGGTCAATCACGTCGTTTGCCACGGGGTGCCGGGCGAAAAGAAGCTCAAGTCGGGTGACATCGTCAACCTCGACATCACGGTTATCAAGGACGGTTACCACGGTGACACCAGCCGGATGTTCTTCGTCGCTCAGCCATCGATCCAGGCGAAGCGTTTGTGCGAGGTGACGTTCGAGTGCATGTGGCGGGGGATCGAGACGGTGAGCCCCGGCGCGCGCCTTGGCGACATCGGGCATGCGATACAGGTTTACGCCGAAAGGCAGGGATACAGTGTTGTGCGTGAATTCTGCGGCCACGGCATCGGCACCAAGTTCCACGAGGAACCGCAGGTCCTGCACTATGGCTACCCTGGAACCGGCCTCGAACTTCGAGCCGGCATGACGTTTACAGTGGAGCCCATGATCAACGCCGGAAAAGCGGATATCCGGCAGCTTGCAGACGGCTGGACCATAGTGACCAAGGACCACAGCCTCTCGGCCCAGTGGGAGCACACCATCCTGGTGACCGAGACGGGTTACGAGGTGCTTACCGTATCGCCCGGGGCGCCGCGGCGCAAGACGGAAGCGGCCCATACGCCGAGCGGAATTGCGACTTGAGGAACCGGGTCGCGCGTCCGCATCACCCCTGATCCCATGACAGGTGTCGTCCCGCGGGGCGCCGAAACCGCGCCCCGGAAGCTTGCTCACCAGTTCAGGACCGCGCTCGCGCGCGAGCGCGACGCGTTGCGCCATGCTTTTTTCACGGGACTCGGTGCCGGGGAACTGCTGCGGCGCCTGAGCAGGGCGGTCGACCGGCAGTTGCGGCAGACGTGGCGCTGCTGCGCGCTTCCTGGCGAAACCGCCCTGGTCGCGGTCGGCGGGTACGGGCGCGGCCTGCTATTTCCGCGTTCGGACGTGGACCTCCTGATTCTCCTTCCGGAGGCTCCGTGTGCTCCGCATCGGGAAGAAATCGAAGCCTTCATCGGCATGCTTTGGGACATGGGACTCGAAGTCGGCCACAGCGTGCGCACCATCGGGGAATGCATCGATCTCGCCCAGCAGGACATCACGGTACAGACGAACCTCCTGGAGGCAAGATTGATCGCGGGCAACCGCGCGCTCTTCCGCCGGTTCGTTGGCCGCATGGAAAGCGCCCGGGATCCTGCTGCTTTCCTGCAGGCAAAGCGCCTCGAGCAACAGCAGCGTCATGCGCGCTACGAAGAAACCAATCTCGAGCCGAATATCAAGGAACGCGCCGGCGGACTGCGGGATCTGCACACCATCCTGTGGATCGCCCGGGCAGGAGGGATCGGCAACACCTGGCGCGAGCTCGCGCGACGCGGTGTCATCACGTTGCAGGAAGCGCGCGAGATTCAGCGCCATGAGGCTTTTCTGCAGACGCTGCGCGTGCGGCTGCATTACCTCGCGGGGCGGCGTGAGGACCGCCTCCTCTTCGACCACCAGTCAGCCCTCGCCCGCCAGTTCAAGCTCTGTGATCGCCCGCACCGGTTGGCGAGCGAGCAGCTCATGCAACGCTACTACCGCACGGCGAAATCGGTATCGCAGCTTAACATTATCCTGCTGCAGAACATCCGGGGGCGCATTGCGCCGGTGCGCGACCGCGAGTACCGCGAAATCGACGCACACTTCGGCATTCGCGGCGAATTCCTCGAGGCGCGCGACGAGCAGCTCTTTTCCCGCAGACCCGAGTCCGTGTTCGAGAGTTTCCTTCTCCTCCAGCAGCACCACGAGCTGAAAGGCATGACGGCGGGAACGCTGCGTGCGCTGTGGCGCGCCCGGCGCCGCATCAATCCCGCTTTCCGGCGTGACCCGGCGAACCGCGGCCTGTTCCTGCAAATCCTGCGCAGCCCGACCCGCGTCGTTCGGGAGTTGAGGCGCATGCACCAGTACGACATCCTCGGAGCCTACCTCCCGGCGTTTGGCCGTATCGTGGGCCAGATGCAGCATGATCTGTACCACGTGTACACGGTCGATGAGCACATACTCAAGGTCATCCGCAACCTTCGGCGCTTCGCCATACCGGAACTCGCGCACGAGTTTCCGCTGTGCAGCAGGTTGATGAGCGATTTTGCGGCTCCAGAGCTGCTCTACCTGGCGGGACTGTTTCATGACATCGCCAAGGGACGCGGGGGCGATCATTCCCGGCTCGGCAAGGCGGACGCGCGGCGCTTCTGCCGCGCACATTGCGTGTCGGTAGAGGACGCGGAGCTGGTCGCATGGCTGGTCGAGCACCACCTTACGATGTCGATGACGGCGCAAAAACAGGATCTGAGCGACGCCGACGTACTCCAGGCTTTCGCCCAGAAGGTCGGCTCCGAGCGCCGGCTCATCGCGCTCTACCTGCTCACGGTGGCCGACATACGGGGCACGAGCCCCAAGGTATGGAATGCCTGGAAGGCCAAGTTGCTGGAAGACCTGTTCCACGCCACGCGCAGGCGGTTGACGGGACGGGAAGCGAGTCTTGCGTCGAGTCTGCAATCGCGGCAGGCGGAAGCACTGACGAAACTGCGCCTCTACGCGGTACCGGATGGCGCCCACGAAATCTTGTGGAAGAACCTGGACACTGCGTACTTCCTGCGGCATGAACCGCAAGAAATCACGTGGCACACCCGTCTGCTCTACTATCGGGTCAACACCGAGACGCCCGTCGTGAAGGCGCGCCTGTCACCCGCCGGAGAAGGGCTGCAGATCATGGTGTACGTCCCCGACCAGAAGGAACTGTTCGCGCGCATCTGCAGCTTTTTCGAGAGCATCAGCTATGACATTTTCGAAGCCAAGATCTACACCACGCGACACGGCTACGCGCTCGACAGCTTCCAGGTGCAGGACCCCGACAACCGCCAGCCGCGTTACCGTGACCTGATCAGCTATATCGAGCACGAGCTCACGCAGCGGTTACTGCACCGGACGCCGCTGCCGGAACTGACCAAGGGTCGGCTCAGCCGGCAGTTGCGGCACTTTCCGATCTCGCCCGAGGTGAATATCCAGCCCGACGAAAAGGGAACCTACCAGGTGCTGTCGGTGATAGCGGGCGACCGCCCGGGCCTGCTTTCGCGTATCGCTCGCGTGCTGACCCGATACGACATCAACCTGCATACCGCAAGGATAAACACGCTGGGCGCCCGCGCCGAGGATACGTTTCTGCTCACCGGGGAAGCGCTGCGGGATCCAAAGAGTGTCATTAGGATGGAGAGCGATCTCGTCGCGCAGTTGCGCACCTGACCCGGTGTTTAAAGTCTTGCGCTTGGCGTTGAGTGTCCAGTGCCGGGTTGACGACTCAATGACGACGGTTCGCCCGCGCCCGAACGCTAAACGCTACTCTTCCTGCAGGTCCTGCCCCGGAAACAGCTCTGCATTAAAGCCAAATTGACGCAGGTCGCGGATGCGCAGCGGATACAGGATGCCGTCAAGGTGGTCGCATTCGTGCTGTACCACCCGCGCGTGAAAATCATCCACGCGGCGATGCACGCGCGCGCCATGCTGATCGCAGCCGCTGTACTCAAGACGCTTCAAGCGCGGCACGAGGCCGCGCATCCCGGGCACGCTCAGGCACCCCTCCCACCCATCCTCGGTGACGGCGTCGAGCGGCGTGAGAAGCGGATTCACCAGCACCGTAAAAGGCACCGCTTCAGCGTCCGGATAACGGGGATTGTGATCGATCCCGAAGATCACCACCCGCAACGCGACGCCGATCTGTGGCGCCGCAAGACCCGCCCCATTGAGCGCGCGCATCGTATCCTGCATGTCGGCAATCAACGCATGCAGTTCCGGCGTATCGAACTGCGCGACCGGCGACGAGACGCGGAGGAGCCGCGGGTCACCCATCCTCAGTACCGGTCTAATCGCCATCGATTTCCACCAGCCGTTCGAGGGTGCTGCGCACGTGCTCCATGGCAAGCTTCGAAATGGCGTTGATCTCCTCCATCCGTATGCCACGGGTGCTCGCGCCCCGTCCGGCGGCAGCGTTGACCACGACCGCCAGCGCCGCGTAACAGAGTTCGAGTTCGCGTGCGAGTGCCGCCTCCGGCATGCCGGTCATCCCGACGACATCCGCACCATCGCGTTCCAGCCGATCGATCTCGGCGGCCGTCTCCAGGCGCGGCCCCTGGGTCGCGGCATAGGTCGCGCCGTCAGCCGCGTGGTGGCCGGCCTCGGCAGCAGCCTCGAGTATGCGGCGGCGCAGTTTCTGGCAGTACGGGTCGGTGAAATCAATATGCAGGACGCCGTGATCGGCGCCGGTGGCAAAGGTCGATTCCCTGCCATGGGTGTAATCCAGAATCTGATGCGGCACCACCAGGGCGCCGGGCATGAGGTCGTCCCGGATCGCACCGACCGATGCTATGGCAACCACGTCGTTAACCTGCTGCGAGCGCAGCGCCCAGAGGTTGGCGCGATAGTTCACCTGATGCGGCGGTATGGTATGGCCGTAGCCGTGGCGCGCCAGAAAGACGACCTCGCGGCCCCGTATGGCGCCGAACGTCAGCGCGCAGGAGGGTTCGCCGTATGGCGTGCGCACAATCTCGCGCCGCACGCCCTCGAGATTGGCAAGCACGCTGAGCCCACTGCCGCCGATGACGCCTAGCACTTGCTGTCCTTGAGCGCATAGACCGCGGGAAGGTTGCGCCAGGCGCCGCGCACGTCCATGCCGAACCCGAACACGTAGCGGTCGGGAACCGTGACGCCCAGGAAATCGGCCGCCGCGCGTTTGGGGCGGCCAGTGTCCTTTCCGGCGAAAACCGCGCTGTGGAACGCAGCAGCCCCGGCCGCAAGAATCCTTTCACGGATCAACGCCAGCGTG
>Ga0209343_10000729_pt1 | contig 45603 bp, 48 predicted proteins | sample RifCSPlowO2_02_FD_184026 | JGI IMG/M metagenome (GOLD analysis project Ga0209343, IMG submission 184026) | Groundwater microbial communities from Rifle, Colorado - Rifle CSP2_plank lowO2_0.2 (SPAdes) (version 2) | ecosystem: Environmental > Aquatic > Deep subsurface > Groundwater | place...
TTACCTCGGGATAACCTTTCCATATATTCTGCGCCTAACTCATCGTCGAGATATTCCCTTAATTCTGATTTATACAAATTATCTCCGGTAAACAGCCCGGATTTTACAGCATCCCATACTGTATCATTAGAAAGCCCCGTGGCTTTAGTCAATTTAATTACAAAAGTATCCGCTAAATGTTTTTCTAAGGAATATATATTTTTTTTCTGCCATGCTAAAAATTTGTCTACTTCCTGATCCGTAAAAGATCCGGTTTGGCTGGCATATTCTCTAAAAACTTCGTGTGCAATATTATCTGTTACACCTTCGTTGAAAGCCTCAAAAACATCGTCGTACCAACCTTTCTTCGCGGGAATTTCACGTTCATATCCGAGTCTTTCCAATTGTTGTCCGCCAAACTGTGGATCCGGGCTGCAATCTACTTTACTCAAAGCGTGCGTTTCTTCGTGAAACAAAACGTATGTCAGCATCATTTGTGGATTTACTTCAGGGAAATCTTTAGACAATTGCGACTCAATGTAAAACCAATTTACGCCTAAAGTATTTTCTCTAACACTGTATTTACCGAACCCCAGACTCCCCCTATTTTGAATTTTCTCTTGTCTGAAGAAATTCATATTTGTCGTATCTAATCGAGCGCGATCATAAATGCTTTTATAAATATTTTTTAGAATATCAAAATTAATGAAATTAATATATTCTTCAAATGTTTTCTTTTTTTCGGGCTGATTTGGAGCTGTTTCAGGAATAGTTGTAAAACCTATATTTTCATTTGACATAAAACGTGGTTTTTATTTCTTATCACCATCAACATCTTTAAAATCTGTATCTTTTACATCCGGCCCTTTATCGTCTTCGGGCGGCTTTTTATACATCGCCTCGCCGATTTTGGATAATGCCTGCGCCAAAGCGGTTTCGGCGTTTTTAATTTCAGATATATCTTCGGCGTCTTTCAGTTTTTTCAGCGCCTCTATTTTTTGATTTACTTCGTCTTTAATGGGCTGCTCAACTTTATCCCCGGCATCCCGCAAAGATTTCTCCGCCGTATAAACCAAAGCATCCGCGCGGTTTTTGGCCTCAACCAATTCTTTTTTCTTTTTATCGTCTTCGGCGTGAAGTTCCGCGTCGCGTTTCATTTTTTCAATTTCATCTTTGGAAAGCCCCGTGGAAGCTTCAATGCGGATGGATTGTTCTTTATTCGTCGCTTTGTCTTTAGCTTTCACGGATAAAATTCCGTTGGCGTCAATGTCAAAACTGACCTCAACCTGCGGCAATCCCCGCGGAGAAGGCGGAATGCCGTCCAAAATAAATCTGCCCAAAGTTTTATTGTCTCTCGCCATTTCACGCTCGCCCTGCAAAACATGAATTTCCACGGAAGTTTGGTTGTCAGCGGCGGTTGAAAAAACCTGCGCGCGCGCTACCGGCACGGTCGTATTTTTTTCAATAATTTTTGTCATCACGCCTCCCAAGGTTTCAATGCCCAAAGAAAGCGGAGTGACGTCCAAAAGCAAAACATCTTTCACGTCGCCCTGCAAAATCCCGCCTTGCACCGCCGCGCCCAGCGCCACGACTTCATCTGGATTGATGGTGCGGTTGGGTTCCTTTCCGAAAAGCTTTTTAATGCCCTCAACAATAGCGGGCATTCTGGTTTGCCCCCCAACCAAAACTATTTCGTCAATTTCCTGCATTTTAAAACCAGAATCATCAACAACTTTTTTAGTAATCTCAAAAGATCTGTTCAAATAATCGCCGACAAGTTCCTCCAATTTGGCGCGGGTAAATTTCATTAAAAGATGCCGCGGGCCGGAAGCATCGGAGGTGATGAAAGGAATATTTATTTCTGTTTCAACCGTAGTGGAAAGTTCGTGCTTGGCTTTTTCGGCCGTCTCTTTCAGGCGCTGGAGCGCCAAAACATCGCGGGTTACGTCAACGCCCGATTCTTTTTTAAATTCCACGGCGATATATTGGATAATTTTTTGGTCAAAATCGTCCCCGCCTAAATGGGTATCGCCTCCGGTGGCGCGGACTTCAATCGTGTCGTCCCCGATTTCCAAAACCGAAAGGTCAAAAGTCCCTCCGCCGTAGTCATAGACGACTATTTTTTCATTTTTCTTTTTATTCAAACCGTAAGCCAAAGCCGCGGCAGTCGGCTCGTTTAAAATCCTGCGCACGGAGAAACCGGCGATCTCACCGGCAGCTTTGGTGGCCTGCCTTTGGGCATCGTCAAAATAAGCCGGCACGGTAATGATGGCTTCTTCAATTTTTTCTCCCAGCTTGGCTTCGGCGTCTGTTTTTAATTTTGTCAAAATCATGGCGGAAATTTCTTCCGGCCGGTACCATTTTTCGTTTATTTTTACGTCCACTCCGCCATTTGCCGATTCTTTTATTTCGTAGGGAAGCAAAGCTTTATCGCGCTTTACTTCGATATCCGAAAATTTTCGGCCGATCAGGCGCTTCACGGAAAAAATTGTGTTTTTGGGGTTGGTCACGGCCTGTCTTTTTGCCAAAAGACCGACCAAGCGCTCGCCTGTCTTTGAAAACGCAACCATTGAAGGCGTGGTGCGCGCGCCCTCCGTATTTTCCAATATTTTTGGAACTCCTCCTTCCACAATCGCCATCGCCGAGTTGGTCGTCCCCAAGTCTATTCCTAAAATTTTTGCCATATTTTTTTGTTTTTAATTTTTATTTTTATAAACTCCTACTTTAACTTTTGCCGGCCTTAAAATTCTATCATAAATCCGCCAGCCTTTCTGCAATTCTTCCGCCACCACATTATCTTCTTTTTCGTCCAAAACCTCTTTTTCCTCCAACGCTTCATGCTCCAGCGGATTAAATTTTTTCCCTTGGCTCTCAACTGGAACCACTCCATGCTCTTTAAAAATTTCTCTCAACTGCGCGTAAATCGGTCCGCTCGACTCTCCCGCAAGCTCTAACGAATCCGCCACCTTTAACATCTCCAGCAAAATTCCTTCGGCTGCAAATTTTGCGAATTCCGTTCTGGCGCGCTCCTCATCCTTTCTCGCGTTTATAAAATCCGCTTTCGCCCTCTGCCAGCCCGCCAGATAATCATCCCGCTCGCTCTTTGCCGCCTTAAGCTCGTCTTTCAGTTTTTTCAACTTATCTTTGAATGTCTCTTCATCTCCTTCATTTATAATTTCTACGTCATCATCCATATTGTTTTTGTCTTTTAGCGTATTTAAGCACTGACCCGGCTTTTTCATAATTCATCCGGCGAGGACCCAAGGATATCATGACGAATCTCCCCCAATCTTCATCTTCAAAAAACATTCCTGCCATGCCGAATTCTTCTATGATGAAATCTGGCTCATTATAATTTTTATTTTTTCTTTGAAATATGCCCGAAACCATATTTTCAAGATGTTCCGTCAAATCCACAAAATTAACCGCTCGCCCCTGCTCCATAAATTCCGGCTCTTTTAAAACTTCCGACAAGCCATGCTTGAAAAATCTGTTTTCGTTTTCCAAAAAAATCGCCGAAAAAAGCCGGAGATGCCTTGAGACGGCGCTGTTTAATTCCTCAAAGATTTCGCCCGAGCGCGAAAAAATTTCATCCATAGAGCGCCTAATATCGGCTTGGGGCTCCTTGAGGCGCATCAGGTTTTGAATAAAATAGCGGTAGCCTTTGTCCGTAGGAATCCGGCCGGCGGAGGTATGGAGCTGTTCCAAAAAACCGCCTTTATCCAACTCCAACATGGTGTTTCTGATGGTGGCAGGGCTCACGCCCAAGCTCACCTTTTTATTAATGCGTTCGGAAGACACCGGAAAAGCCGTACGGACATAATCCCGCACGATAAAATCTAAAATATTCTCGGACCGTTCGTTTAACTTCATAAAAGGCATAATAGCAAAATTAGCACTCTCCAGTCAAGAGTGCTAACGCAATTCGCAGACCCAAGTTTCAACTATTGATTTATACAAAGATTCTTGCTTAAATAAAAACAGATCGAAAAGGAGGCCCTTATGGCTAAACAAGCTCTACTTAGTAGCGCCGCTTGCGCAAGTACCATGGATGTACCTGTTAAGAAGAAACTTGATGGAGATTTGGTCCTCGCCAGTTTTACTTGTGATAATCAAACAGCCGAGCATAGAGAACATTACTGGAAGGGCTTAATCAAAAAGCCCGATGGTAAAGAGTTTAGATGCACGGTAATCTGGCTTGAAAATCAAAACTCAATCCATGCGTCACGCAACTGACCACTGCCCCGCCATCCGACGGGGCTTTTTTTATTTCTATAAAAATTATTTATTAAGTTCTTTTTCCGCGCGATTCGCTATATCAATGAGAATACTTATTTCTTCCGCGCTAAATAATCTGGGCTTCGTATCTTTTACACAAAAAACTCCGACGGGTTGCCCTGTTTTGTAATCAAAAATAGCCACTCCCGCATAAAATCTAATAAATGGAAAACTAATAACCATTGGATTATCGGCAAAATGCGGATCTTTTAAAGTATCCTCAACAATAAAAATATCTTCGGCAAACAAAGCGTGCCCGCAAAATGATATGGCTCGCTCACCCTCCTTTTGGTCTAAGCCTTGACATGATTTAAACCATTCTCTTTTGGAGTCCAAAATAGTAAGCGTCGAGATTGGAACTTTTAGTTTTTCTACTGCTTCTTTAGTTAAACGATCAAACCGTTCTTCGGGCTTTGTGTCCAAAATAGCCATTCTATGAACGGCCTCCATTCTCTCTTTTTCATTTTCTGGGATAGGAGCTATCTGCATACATTAATTATATATTATATATATATATGCAACTATCTCTTCGCCCATTGTGGGGCTTTGCGGGCTTTTTTGAGGCCGAATTTACGCCTTTCCTTCATTCTGGGGTCGCGCTTTAAAAAGCCCAATTGTTTTAATGATTTTCTTTCTTCGGGATTGATTTTCAAAATCACCCGCGAAATGCCGTGCCGGAGCGCTTCGGCCTGCGAATGAATTCCACCGCCCGAAAGTTTCGCCGAAACTCTGTAATTTCCTTCAATATGCGCGGCTTTCAAAGCTTCTTCCGCGATTTTTTTAAGCGGAGCGGTGGGAAAATAAATCGTGTGCGGCTTGTCGTTTACTGAAATTTGGGGCGAAGAAGTTCCTACCTTTCCGACAGGCAAACTCTCCTCAAATAGCCTCACCCGCGCCACAGAAGTTTTCCGGCGGCCCACCGCTTCAAAATATTTTATATTATTTATCTTCGCCATGGTAAATTATTAAATTCTTAATCATAATTTTTCTCAAACGGTTATGCGGCAACATGCCCAAAACGGCATGTTGAAAAACTTTGCGCTTGTCTTTTTTGGCCACCTCCCAGGCGCTGGTTACTTTTCTGCCGCTCGGATAGCCGGAATAGCGCGCGTGTTCACTCTCTTTTAATTTTTTTTCAGAAATATCAACCAAGCCCCCATTTTTTACGGTAACTTTAGGTAAAACCGTCCGGTTGGGCAAAAAATCGGCTTCGGTTTTTCCGCGGAGTGCTTTGGCAACCTCCGACGCGATCCTTCCCAGCCGTTTATTTTTGGCGTCTATAATTATTTCTTTTTTCATAATTTTATATAAATTCAATAAAAGCCATTTTAGCAGCATCCCCCTTTCTCGGAAGCAGCCTGGTAATTCTGGTGTATCCGCCGTTTCTTTCCTTGTATTTCGGCGCAACGTCCTTCACCAATTTCTGGGCGACGGCTTTTGGCAAAGTCTTCCTCAACTTCCGATATTCGGCAGAGGGCGCCTGATGCCTCTTGACATGAGTAACCAATCTTTCGGCGACACTTCTTAATTCTTTGGCGCGCGCCATGGTCGTTTTTATTTTTCCTTTCATTATCAAAGCAACCGCCAGGCTTTTTAAAAACGCTCGTCTCTGATTCCGCTCTCTGTGAAATTTCCTGTTTTTTTTCATTATTCTTTAAGTAATAATCCCAATTTAGCCAGAGCTTTTTTGATTTCGGACACTGCCTTATCCCCCACGCCGTCAAAATCTTTCAATTCCGCTTCCGATTTTTCCGCGATCTCCAGCGGAGATTTCAAACCGGAAGCCATGAGCGCGTTTTTTGTCCTGGCGGATAATTTCATTTCAGAAAAAACGCCGTCGCCAACTTCTTTTTTTGCCGGTGTTTTCATTTGGCCGTTTTTATTTTCAAAAATATCCATCTCGGCAATTTGTTTCCTCATAATGGATACAGCTTCTTTTAAAGCGTCCCTAGTGGAAATAGTGCCGTCCGTTTCAATAAAAAGCCTTAAGCGGTTGTAATCGGTACGGTCGCCCACGCGCATGTTTTCAACTTCGTACGTCGCGCGCCTGATGGGAGTAAAAATGGCGTCCAAAATAATCACCCCCACGGCCACTTTATCTTTTACCAATTCCTCGGAGGGCACAAAACCGATGCCTTTCTCCACGGTAAATTCGGCAGAAAATTGCGCGTTTTTTTCGGTGAGCGTGGCAATGTGCAAATCCTTGCTCATCACCTCAAGCTGGGTAGGGCATTTTATATCTTTGCCTTTTACTTCTCTGATTCCCTTAACTTCCACCGTCGCTGTTTCCGGCCCCGAACCGTGGAGCTTAAAACGAAGCTGTTTGATATTCAGCAAAATCATAACTACGTCCTCCAAAACGCCCGGCAAAGTAGCGAACTCGTGGCTAGCCCCTTCAATTTTTATTTTGGTAACGGCCGCTCCTGGCAAAGAAGAAAGCATAATGCGGCGGAGGGCGTTGCCCAAAGTGTGCCCATAACCCGGGTAAAGGCCGTCTATTTCGTAAGTCCCCTTGTTATTTTCCTCAGAAACGATTCTGGTGTGCGCCGGTAAAACTATATTGTGGTCCATAAAAATTATTTAATTATTGTTAATAACGATTAACGCGAATAATATTCGACGATTGAACTTAAATTGTAAGACCTGATTAAAGCATCTGTGGATGGGTAAGCGATCACTTTGCCGGCATAACTTGTTTTATCCAATTCCAGCCATTCAGGTGGCGCGTATTTTTTGATGGTCATGGCCAAATTCATAAAAACACCTTTTTGCAAACTTCCCGGCCGGATAACCACCGCGTCTCCCATTTTCAATTTATAGGAAGGAATGTTCACGCGCTTTTCATTTACCAAAATGTGCCCGTGGTTCACCATCTGCCTGGCGCCAGCTCTGGTCGGCGCAAAGCCCAAACGGTAAATAATATTGTCCAGTCGCATTTCCAAATTTCTGATAATCGCTTCTCCGGAAGGAATAGCGCGCTGGGCCACGGCTTTATCAATATAATTTCTGAATTGCGTCTCGCGCAGACCATAAAGAAATTTCACTTTTTGCTTTTCCTTAAGTTGCTGGCCGAATTCCGAAAGGCCCCTGCGGAAGCTTTTGCCGTGTATTCCCGGCGGATAAGGTTTTCTTTTTAAAGCGCATTTTTCGCGTCCGCATATGGACATTCCCAAGCGCCGGCACATTTTACAAGTAATTGTAGTTCTCATGTTTTTATTTTTAAACTCTCCTAGGTTTTGGCGCCCGCGGGCCGTTATGCGGTACGGGAGTAATATCGCGAATAGCGTAAATTTCAAAACCCTGGGCGGCAAAAGAGCGCAAAGCCGCGTCTCTTCCGGAACCCACGCCTTTTACCAATATGCCTAAATTTTTAATACCGACAGCTTTGGCTTTTTCTCCCAAAAATTCGGCGACTTTTGTGGAAGCGTAGGGAGTCCCCTTTTTGGCGCCGGAAAACCCCAGAGCTCCGGAGCTGGAAGATAAAATGACATCGCCATTTTGGTTAGTTATGGAAATAATCGTATTATTGTAAGTTGAAAGGATATGAGCCACGCCGTCGGAAAATTTCTTTTTTGACTGCGTGGATTTAACCGCGGAGGCTCGGCCTTCATCGGTGGTTAAATCAACTTTTTGAATAATTCTTTTTTTACCCATAATTATTTTTTCTCCATTTTACGCTTGCCCGACATCATAGTCTTTCTGACATTGCCTCGGCGCGTTCTGGAATTGGTTTTGGTCCTCTGGCCCCTGGACGGCAAGCCCCGCATGTGGCGCGTCCCGCGGTAGGATTTTATATCCTTTAATCTTTTAATGTTTAAAGTGATCTCGCGCCTCAACTCCCCCTCTACTTTATAACTTTTTTCAATAATATCGCGGAGCTTTCCAACTTCCTGCGGAGTTAAATCTTTGGCCCGCTTATCTTTACCAACTTTGGCGGAGGTTAAAATTCTCCCGGCCAAAGGATGCCCGATGCCGTAAATATAGGTCAAGGATATTGGAATTTTTTTATTGTCGGGTATGTTTACCCCTGCGATTCTTACCATAAAATAAATTTAGCCTTGCCTCTGTTTATGCTTCGGATTTTTGCAGGTAATAAAGACACGGCCACCCCGGCGGATGACTTTGCAACTTGCGCATCTTGGTTTTACGGAAGCTCTTACTCTCATATTATAATCTTTTAATAATTCGCCCGCGGGCGTCGTCATAGGGGCTGAATTCAACCATCACCTTATCGCCAACCAGCACTTTTATATAATGAACGCGCATCTTACCGGAAAGATAGCCCGAAACCTCGCGACCATCCGTGAGCAAAATACGGAAAGTTGCCGAAGGCAACGCCTCGATTACTTGCCCTTCTTTAATCTCTGTGTCTTTTGACGAAGCTGGCATTAAAAATCACCCCTTAGGAATGTTCCCCTATATTAGCGCTACTTAAAAACAATGTCAATAACTTTCATGGCTCAATAAGGGCTTAATATATTTAAACCTTTAATTTCTTTAAAATGCCTCACATTTTTGGTTACTAGCTTTAAATCATAAGCCAGAGCGGTAGCGGCTATAATGGCATCCGCAAAAGGCTTATTGTAATCTCTCCGTATTATGCCAGCAACTTTAGCAATTTGAGCGTCAACGCCAATAACATAAAAATTACTTAAAAACTGATCAATAAGCAATCTTTTTATTGCGCTTGCGGTTTCCTTACCAGCATAAATTTCGGCAATACTTACTACGCTAACGTTAAGCAGGGCTTCTTCGCCGCTTTTTAATAAAAAACTTCTCGCTGGCTCAAAACCGCGCAAATAATCAATAAGAATATCGGAATCAACGCAATACCTTTTTAAGACCTCCACGATTTCCTCATCTTAGATACATAAAAAACCGAAAGTTTTTTGCCAAATCCTTTCTTTAAAATGCCAAACGCCGCATCCACGAATTTCTTCCTGTTTGCAAAATCTTTAAGCTTTGGCGCTATTTCTAATTTATATTTCTCTATATTCTTGGTTATTATAGCCATACATTTAAAATAGCACGAAGCCCAAAAAGTTGTCAATAATTTTGCTACCCATTTAGATGTCGGACGTCTAAATGATCAGGTTTTCTTTTTTCCAAAAATTTGCGCTACCGAAGAATAATGTCAATACGGTTGGGGTCTTTAGGAGGTTTTTTGTAAAATAGGCCTGTCCAGAAAGGTTTGAAGCTTATTTCCGCCCGCGAAATATAGGCGTATTCGCTTAAAACCGCACTCGCGCCAACAATCCCTTTTTCTATTATTTTATTTTTAATGGCAGCTTGGTCCAGCACCGCTTCAACCTCGGCTGTACCAGAAATTTGAATAGTAAAGCTGGAAACGTCAAATTTATAATTTATCAGCTTGATGTTTAATTTGTCCAAATTTTTTATACGAAGAGGCGCGCCGTCGAAACTAGAAAGTAAAGCGTTATCTTTCAGCAAAGCCGTCTCTAATTCGCTTCTGGACATTGTCGCGGCTCTGATTTCGCCTTCCATATTAAAAGTAAAATTATCTGCCGCAACGCCTACTGCCGGAATGCTTTCTTCTTTTAACGCTGCGTACTCAACTGATGCCGGAAGTAAAAATTCTTCTTGGGGAATTTTTTTCAAAATTAAAGAAATTGCTTCTTTTTTAGCTTTTTCTATTAAACTAGCTAGCGCCGAATCCCGGTCGCTTTTGCCAATAACGATTCGCGCCCCTTCAGAACCGCCGCTTATCTCTATTTTGGATCTGCCAAAAATTAATTCGTACTTCGAACCGCCTTTTAATCCGGGCAAAGTGAAATCCGTAAGCCCTAGATTATAATTTGCCCCAGCTTTGTCTGCGGTCACGGCAACTTCCAAAGATCCTGGAACCGATTGTCCGCTTTGCGATTTTGCTCCTGGCACAACTATTGTTTTTGGAATCCGGTAAATATTTCCGTTGGGAGCCTCCAGACGCGTGGAAGCGATTAAAACCTGCGCGTCTTTTGACTTATTAAAAATAACCACAATTCCTCCGGCTTTGGCATCCTCGGTTCTTCTTTCCGTAGCTACAAACGAACCGCTTCTGGTATCCGGCAGAGCGAGAGTCCTAAACACAGAAAAAATCGGATCCTGGGATCTTTTTAAAATCAAAGTTTTTTCTATCTTCCAAGAAGCGGTTTTAGGAGTCAGTGTCACTTCCATTTTAGCAAAAAATATACTGCCTAAGGCAAAAATAATTAAAACCGCCAAGATAATAAAAGCCCTCCGGCCCTTTTTCCCCCGGCGCCCGCCCTGTTTGGAAAATTTAATAGTGGGTGGCGGCGTTTTAAAAAGCTGGGAGGTTATTTCTTTTTTTGGCGCCATAACAACGTCTGAAATAACGCGCTTGCCGCTCGATGGAACTATGTCTATAAAACTTTCTTTAGATTTTTTTTGCATCCGCGAACAGAATAAGGGCCGATAAAATAATATCTCCTCCGCCGGCAAGCAGGCCAAACGGATAAAGCATATCTTTAAAAGCTTCGGTGCGCAGAATTTGTGGTTCTATGTCAACGCCGAAATCTTTCTTAAAACTGTCTTTCAAAAAACCGGAAAATAAAGTGAAATCCGCCCCGCCACCGGAAATTATGATTTTTTTGGGAATAACTCCGGCCGAAGCAGGCGTAAAAGTATTTTTAAGAACGCCCTTCAAGCTAGTCCACCAATCGGAAAGCGCCGGAGAAAGCACTCGCTCCAATTTCATTATCAAAGTTTCATCCAAAGTTCCTAAGGTATATTTTCTAAGAATCGCCTCCACGTCCTTTTGGTCTATTTTTAAAGACGCGGAAATTCTTCTGGCCAAAGTGCGGATGCCGAAAGCCGCCGCTCCAGCGTGTTCAATATTATTTTTGTCAGCCCAAAAAATACCAGTAATCTCCCCGCCGATATCTATAACCAAGGCCGGATCCGAAAAATTTTCCGTCGCCTTAAGCAAACGCCAAAGCGCTTGGGAATCCGAATAATAGCGCGCGATCGCTTTCGGAAAAAATTTTTCTTTGGCATTTTCAATATAATCTTTTAAAGTTCCGCTTATTAAAGTAAAAATAATTTCTGCTTCCAGCGTGCGCCCTTTGTAGCCAGCCGCGTTTTCAATATTATAGCCGTTAATTTTGACGCCCAAGACTTCATGTCCCACAACAAAAAGATTTTTGGCCGCGGCGCTTTTTTTTAAAGATTTCATCATAGCATCAACTTCGCTTTCGGAAATAATTTTATCAGGGTTGGTTCTTTCAATTTTTTTTTGCGCTTTCTTGTCCAAAAAAAACGGGCCGGAAAGCGCGATTAAAACAACATCTATATGATGCGAGACGTCATAAGCATCTTTGAATATTTTTAAAAATCCGTCTTTTAAAATAAAAGGGAGTTTTTGCTCCTCGCCGCTTATTTGATAACCAAATAAATCAATGGGGTATCTCAAAACCTTCAGAATTTCACAAGGGCCCGTAATGGATTTAGGTCCGCCAGCCGGCGGATTTTTTTCATACCGAACAGCCACAACCGCCGAAATAGAGGCCGTCCCCAAGTCAATCGCCAAAATATGCGTTTTCCTTCTTTCCTTGCCAAAAATCCACGAAAGCATAAATTTATTATAACAAAAACATTTACACAAAAAAAGCGACGCTCCTGCAAGCGCCGCTACTAGAACTTACGGATTCTTTTTCCGCCCCGGCCGATATAAACCCCTTCGCCGGCCGAGCTTCCTCCGCGAATTTTTCCGCCATGGCTCTGGACTGTGCGGCTGAAAAACATGGCCGCGGCGTTAAAGCTGTCCGCAACATCATGGAAATGATTCGTGCCTCCCCTGCCTAAAAAGCGCGTTGGCGCCTTTGGAGGATGTTCATATGCCTGTCGTTCTTCCAAAGAAAGCTCCGCAAGTGGCCTGCCGGAGAGCAGTTTCCGTCGAAATTCCTCCACAGCCGCTTTTCTTTTCGAGACATGGGCATTACCCTTTATTGTAAAAAACTCTTGAGGTAAAAGCTCTATGAGCGAATCAACGGAACCGTTGCCGTCCATAGCTTGAATAATAGCAGTAACAATGGCTTCGGTCTTTACCCGTAAATCTCTGATTTTCTTGTCGAGCGCCCAGTATTCAGTTTCCATTTTGTCCACCAAAAACTTACTGATTGTCGGAGCTGTTTTTTGGCTCTGAATCGAGGAGTATGTTTGTTCTTGTGCAGTTTCCGCTCCCTTCAATTGTTTTTCCAAACCATCCAAAAAAGCTGTTGCGCTCTCTATAATGTTATTCTGGTCCATCACAGCCTCCATTTCTCAAAAATCTAATGTTGGAATCTAAAATAATACTAGCGGATTCTAAATTTTTGTCAACCCCTAAATATTAATCCACCGTTGCCCTGATTCTGCGAAGCCCCGCGCCGACGGCTTCCTGCTTCAAAATTTTAAATTGGCCGATTTCGGATGTGTTTTTTACATGCGGTCCGCCACATAGTTCCCGTGAAAAAATTTCCGGCGGATCCGCCTTCAAGTCTCCAATGGAATAAACTTTAACTTTTTGCGGGTACTTTTCCTTAAAAAAATGTAAAGCGCCCAATTTTAAAGCGTCCTCCAAAGCCATTTCTTTCATTTTAACCTGATATTTTTTATTAACCGCCAAATTCACCAAACCCTCAACTTTTTTAATTTCTTCGTCAGTAAGTTTTCTGTCAAACGTAAAATCAAATCTCGTCCGCTCCGCGGTAATATCGCTCCCCGCCTGTTTCACCTCTTCTCCCAGAACTTTTCTCAAAGCCGCCTGCAAAAGATGGGTTGCGGTATGCAACCTCGTTACCTTTTTCAATTCTTCTTCGTTTGCGGCTTTCAATTCTCCCGTATCCAGCAAAAGTCCATGCCCTCCGAATTTTTTCTCGGCGCCCTTTGCTGAAACAGATAAATGTTCTCGTTTTGCCTTATCAAATTCATCTTTACTGAAAGGTTTTAATTCTTGAATTATCTCCGGCGACAATCCGAACGATTGATAAATATTAAACGCTTCTTGGCCGGTTAGTTTTTTCGCGTCGCCCAAGGCTCTAAGGCCTTTATCCAACGCTTTTTGAAATTTTTCGCGTTCTTCTCGATATTCATCGCGAATTATTTCTCCGGCGCGCGCAAGCTCCGGATAAAACTCGCCGTATTTGTGCGCCATATCGTGAAGAACGCCTTCCAAAATATGCGCGGGCATTTTATTTTGGTGCTCATAAACAAAAATCCTCCGCAAAATCCTCCGTAAAATATACCCAGCTTCTTTGTTGGAGGGCCTAACGCCGTCCGCAATTAAAAATACCGACCCGCGCAAATGGTCAATAATGATGCGTTTTGCGCGCTCCGGAAGTTCTTCGGGCAATAATTCAAAATAGGGCGCGAATAAATCCGTTTCAAAAATATTTTTTTTGCCTTGCGAGACCATTGCGAGCCTTTCTAACCCCATACCAGTATCCACGCCCGGAGTTTTCAATTTTTCGAGCTTCCTGTTTTTTTGTTTATAATATTGGTTAAAAACTATATTCCATATTTCAATTCCATTTATATAGACTTCGGTGGTAGGCCCGCACGGACCCTCCGCTCCCGTTGGTCCCCAAAAATTATCCTCGCGTCCGGATTTTCTTACGTCTTTAATGCCAAGCGATTGCCAAATTTTATAAGATTCTTCATCAAAAGGCGTATCGGAATCTCCTTCAAAAACCGTCACATAATCTATGCCGAGATTTATGCTATCAAAAAAATCTTTTGACAACTTAATCGCTTCTTTTTTAAAATAACCGCCAAAAGAAAAATTCCCAAGCATTTCAAAAAAAGTAAGATGCGAATCGTCCCCCACTTCGTCAATATCCGACGTCCTGAAAGATTTTTGGATTGAAGCGGTATTTTTTGAACCAAAATCTTTTATCGGGTCCGCCTCGCCTGTGTAGTATTTTTTAAATTGTTGCATCCCGGCAGTTGTCAAAAGCACCGACGGGTCGTCGGGTATAAGAGAAGACGAGGGTACAACTGTGTGCCCGCGGGATTTGAAAAATTCCAGAAATTTCTTTCTTAATTCGGATGCCAACATAGTGTTATTTTAACATGTAAAATAAAAAAAAGAAGCTGGCATTGCTTCTTAAAAAACGGCTTCTATTATTTAACCCTCTCCTCCTTCCAAGCAATTAATCCTTTCCTTAAATAATCTGGATTAAGCTTTAAAACCTCGCACACAGTTTCAAAAGAAAAAGGCTCCATACTATAACCGTAGCTAAAAATCCATTCTTGCGTCTCCACCCACAAAGACTTTTGCCCGCGATTAGTACTAGAAATGTATTTTTGGTAGCAATGAATGGCGTCTTCAAGCACCGCGCGCATCAACTCCTCTTCGGGGCTCAATTTTTGCCCAGAAAACCTGTTCCAAAACTGAAAACCTGCGGTTGAATCAGTAAAAATAAACTTATTAAGCAGTTTTTCCTCCCCCGGATTTAAAGCCTGGCTAGAATAAAAATACTTATTTGCGGCGCTATATTTTTCCATAATATGCTCTCCTCCGCTAAAAATATAGCAAACTAGATATTTCTGTCAAGTCCTTATTACGCCGCCCCCGAGCATCTTATCGCCGTCATCCTCCTTTGCAGAAACTTCGGCTGGCAAGTAAAATACTACTGATTGCCCTATAGCAACCGCCCTTTGCGGCGTGTCAAAAATAACGCGGCCACTTTCAAATATAGTTGCCCTTTGTAAGGGCTGGCGGTAGCGTACGCGCGCGGAAACTTTCGCCGGAAACCGCGACGGTTCGCCCGCTGTCCAATTAGCATTACTAAAAATAAGTTCACTGCGATATAAAATAGGATCCGCTTGGCCGTTTGCCATAACTAATATATTTGTTTCCGCGTTTTTTTGCGCGACATAAATCGGCCGCGGTTGACCGCCCAGATTAAGCCCGCGCCTCTGGCCAATCGTGTAAAAATGCGCCCCGTCATGCGAGCCTAGCGTTTTTCCGAATGAGTCAACCACTTGCCCAATTTTTTTCGGCAGGTAATTTTTTATAAATTCTTCAAAATCAATATTTCCGACAAAGCAAAGCCCCTGCGAATCTTTTTTCTCCGCGGTCGGAAGATTAAATTTCTTTGCAAGTTCTCTAACTTCTGATTTTAAATAATCCCCGATAGGGAAAATTGAATGCTTAAGTTGGTCTTGGGTGAGGGTCCATAAAAAATAGGACTGGTCTTTTGAAGTATCGCGTGCCGAGAAAAGCGAGATGAAACCGCGCGAATGCCGAGTCGGCGTCGGAGCCCCCGCAGAGAGGGTTAAGACGCGAGGCAGGCGTGCGGTTTTATCTCGCCGAACATAATGCCCCGTTGCGATAAAATCCGCCCCCGCTTCAAGCGCGCGCTTCAAAAAAACGCCGAACTTTATTTCTTTATTGCACATCACGTCCGGATTGGGCGTGCGACCTGCCGCGTATTCACGAATCATGTAATTAAAAACTGCCTCGCGATATTCTTTTTTAAAATCCCAAACCAAAAACGGGATATCCAAAACCGCCGCCACACATAGGGCGTCTTGCTTGTCTTCATTATTCTCACACCCTTCCCAACAAAACATATGCACTCCAGTCACATCGTAACCCTCATTTTTTAACAACGCCGCCGCCACAGATGAATCCACCCCTCCGGACATTGCTACAAAAACTTTTTTATTTAAAACCTTATCCATAAACAACACTATATTATACCTTTGCAAGTATTTTGTCATCTGTTATACTTAAATTAATCATGAAATCGGCTTTTGCTACCTTTTTAATATTCAGTCTGTTGGGCGTGGCTGTTTTGGGTTTCCTGGCGATGAATCACGGCGATGGGCACAGCGGCTGTATTGCCGCCGTGGCGAACGGCGTAGATTGCGCCCGCGAAATCGGCCGGGTCGGATTATTCAGTTTTCATTCCGACGCTTTTAGAAGTTTTTCTTTAGCTACATTACTCGGTCTTACGCTATTCGTTTTAGCCCTTCTCTTTAGTTTTAATTTTAAAATGCCGCTTCCGGCGTTATATCTAAAATGGCATAATCCAAAAACTTTATCTCTGCCGCAAAAAAGCCTGCTCATCCGCTGGCTCGCGCTTCACGAAAATAGCCCAAGTTTTTCATAAGACGCAAATAAAAACTCCGCAGTTTTTATTCTTATTATTTTAATTTATTTTAATTCTTATGGAAAAAAATCAAAACAAATTCATCTTGGCTGGAGTGGTTCTGGTTGTGCTTATCGGATTCATTTGGCTGGCCCGCCCTACTCCGCAATCGGCGCCGGCCTCGCCCGTCTTGGGAAAAAACGGCGTACTAGCCACCCAAGAAAACAATTATGATTTCGGCGCCATCTCCATGGCCGCCGGAAAAGTGTCAAAAACATTCGTGATAAAAAATACCGGCACCGATTCTCTTGCCATCAATCAGCTCTACACTTCCTGCATGTGCACTGTGGCAACGCTCAAAATCGGAGGCCGCGTCGCGGGGCCATTTGGCATGCCCGGGCACGGTTTCGCCCAGCGCATCAATGAAACGATTCAACCTAACGAAGAAGCCGGAGTTGAGGTGGTATTTGATCCTGCCGCGCACGGTCCTGCGGGAGTCGGTCGGATAGAGCGAGTCGTGTATCTGGAAAATAACGCAGGTGTTCCACTCGAATTTAAATTTTCCGCGACGGTAATCCCTTAACATCATGAGCAAAAAATTAATTATTTTCGCGGCCATCGCAATCCTATTCTTAGGTTTGGTAATTTTCCTAAAAACAGACAGCTTAGGAACCGTTTTTGTTTGGAATTTGAGCAATGGTGGAAAATTACTCCTGCCGCTCGTAATAGTTTCGGCGCTAATTGACAGCATCAACCCCTGCGCTTTCTCCATTCTGCTTTTAACCATCGCTTTTCTCTTCAGCATCGGCAAGCTCCGTTCCGGCATTCTAAAAATCGGCAGCGCTTATATCCTCGGCATTTTTCTTGTCTACATTCTCATTGGGCTGGGGCTTTTGCAAACGCTTCATCTTTTCTCAACGCCTCACTTTATGGCCAAAGTCGGCGCGGGGCTTTTGATCGCGCTCGGATTTATTAATGTGATAAATGAATTCTTCCCTTCGTTCCCGGTTAAACTCCGTATTCCGCACGCGGCTCACCGCAAAATGGCTGAACTTATGGAAAAAGCTTCGTTGCCGACAGCATTTCTCTTGGGCGGGCTTGTCGGCCTCTGCGAATTCCCTTGCACCGGCGGGCCGTATCTTATGGTCTTGGGGCTGTTGCACGACCAGGCGACTTATCTAAAAGGTGTTGGGTATCTTTTGCTTTACAATGTCATCTTTATCCTGCCGCTGGCAATTATTCTGCTTATGGCCAGCGACGGAGCATTGCTTGAAAAAGTACGCGCTTGGCAACAAAAAGAAAACCGCCTGATGCGATTCGGCGGAGGCATCGCAATGATTATTTTGGGGAGCATTATTTTTCTATTTTAAAAATATGCGCCTAGAAATTTGCCCAATTTGCTCCGCAGTCGCAGGAACTTGGCTTCTCTTAACGGCGCTGGTTTTATCCGGATATTTAAATTCCGAAATTTTTCTGCCTCTCATCTCACTCCTCATGGGAGGGACAGTTGCGGGCGTCGCTTACCAAATTGGCAAAAGAAAACCGATTATAATTAGCGTTGGCATGCTTCTAGCTTTCTGGGCAGTGCGCAATTTAAACTTTAAAGTGTTTGTTTTAGAACTTGCGGTTCTTGCAACGCTTGCCTATTTTTTATTCGTCAAACGAAACGGCACGACAGGACCAGCTCTGCCCCGAGACCAGAAAGCGCGCGAATTATTAGAAGAAAAAATGAAAAATTGCTGTTAATTAAATTATTAAATTTATGGAAAACGAAACAAAACAAAAAGATTCTTTACTGCCAGCGAGTATTCTTGTTTCAACGATTATCCTCGCGGGAGTATGGCTTTATACAAGTGGCCCAAGAGACCAACAAAATCAGACGCAAATTCAGCCGCCACAAAAAACATCGGAGGGCATTATTCTGCCGATACGTTGGGGCGATCTCGGCGTAAAAATGGTGAGCGCGAGCGTGATTGACGCGAAAAAATTTGAACAGCTTTACGCGAACCGCGAGGGATTGAATAATGAGGCGAAAGAATTGCTCTATGGAGATAAAAACGGCAATCTTAAAATCACTTCGGAAAATTCCGGAATGATTTTAAATCTCCTATGGGCGTTGGGGTTGGGCGCGAAAAATGATATTTTGGAATCTGGACCGATAGCGCAATACGGCGACACGGGGAATTTTGCTTCCACTGGCGGCTGGACAATCGCCAAAGGCAATGCGATGGACCACTACAGCAAGCACGCTTTCTTTAAACTGACTCCGGAACAGCAAGCGTTGGTTGAAAATGTGAGTAAAAATATTTACCGGCCGTGCTGTGATAATTCCACCAATTTCCCGGACTGCAACCACGGCATGGCCATGCTGGGGCTTTTGGAAATTATGGCATCGCAAGGAATTTCAGAAAAAGAAATGTATAAAACAGCATTACAAGTTAACTCATTTTGGTTTCCGGAAGAATATGCCGCAATCGCGCGCTATTTTGCCTCAAAAGGCCAGACGCTTTCCGCGATTGACCCAAAAGAAATTTTGGGGCGGAATTATTCAAGCGCTTCGGGCTTTCGCAAAATCGCGGCGCTTGTGCCGCAAGTGAAAAGCAGTGGAGGAGGCGGCTGCGGAGTAGATAGCGGACAGCCCACCGCCCCTCAACAACAAAGCGGCTGCGGTATATAATAGAAATCAAAAGGCCGAAAAAATTAAAAACCATTAATCAAACTTTAATAAAATTATGGAACTTGATAAAAATAAATTTGCGCTGGCCGCCGGCGCGACTATAGGCATTTGGTACGTTATTTGCGCGACTTTGGTCGCAACAGTACCTGATTTAGCGACGAAGCTTTTTAGTTGGATGGTACATCTCATTGATTTGAGGGCGGAGGTAAGTTTCCCAGAAGTTATTTACGGATTTATTGAGGTCGTCATCTTTGCTTATATTACCGCTTATGTATTCGCATGGCTGCATAATCGGTTCATGAAAATCTCTTGAGCATATGAATCTTTATACCTGCCCGATGCATCCGGAGGTTGTTAAAAATGAGCCCGGAAACTGTCCGGGCTGCGGCATGACACTTATATTAAAAGAAGAAAAGCAGAATCACAAAAATCATAAAACTGTGATGACCAACCCGCAAATGGCGAAGCATATGGAGCAAGATATGCGCCGCAGATTTTGGGTTTCGTTTCTTCTGTCAATTCCGATTGTGCTTTACTCTCCGCTTGGCATTAGTGTTTTCTCCGCCATAGGCGGATCCGCCTTTGGCGGAAAGCTTACTCTGCCGACTCCTCTTCCCGCAAATTGGCTGCTTTTGATTCTCACAACGCCCATCGTGTTCTGGACCGGCTCCATTTTTATCACCGGCACTTATCATTCGCTCAAAGCCCGCAAATTAAATATGTCGGTTTTAATCGCCACCGGCGTGCTTGCGGCGTATCTTTTCAGCGTTTTGCTCACCGCGATTGGAGGGGGTGAGACTTTCTACGAAGCGGCCGCGCTTTTGGTAACTTTTGTTTTATTCGGCCACTGGATGGAGATGAAGTCGCGTCGGGGCACTTCCGACGCGCTGCGCGCGCTATTTGACCTCGTGCCGCCGCTGGCGAAAGTGATCCGCAATGAAAAAGAAATCGTAATTCCCAGCGCTGAAATTATTCATGATGATATTGTCGTGTTGCGTCCAGGAGATAAAGTTCCTGTGGACGGAATTATTATTGAAGGAGAATCCTCAATTGATGAATCGCTTGTCACCGGCGAATCAATCCCTGTGGCAAAAAAAATCGGCGATAAAGTCATCGGCGGTTCGGTAAACCAAACCGGCAGGGTTGCATTCAAAACCACTCAAGTGGGGTCCGAAACCGTTCTCGCGCAAATCATAAAAATGGTGGAAATTGCCCAAAATTCCAAAGCGCCCGGCCAGCGCATAGCCGACAAGGCCGCCGGCTGGCTCGTTATAATTGCGGTCGGATCCGGAGTCGCGGCGTTTTTGGGCTGGTATTTTCTTGTGGGCGCGACGCTTTTGACCGCGCTGACTTTCGCGATATCGGCGGTTGTAATCGCCTGCCCTGATGCGCTTGGCCTCGCGACCCCCACCGCGGTTGCCGTTGGCACGGGCATCGGCGCAAAGCATAATATTTTAATTAAAGACGCAGCAACCTTGGAGAATACTTCAAGAATCAACGCAATTATTTTAGACAAAACCGGCACGTTAACCCTCGGAAAGCCGAAGGTTGCCGATGTTGTTGCTTTTAATAATTTTAGCGAACATGAAATTTTGCGTTATGAAGCGAGTCTGGAGGCGGGGTCTAATCATCCGCTTGCGAAAGCTATTTTTGAAGAAACTGAAAAACGCGGCGCTTTGCCGCTAAAACCCATGGAAAATTTTGAGTCGCTCGCTGGCCACGGACTTAAAGCACGGATTAGCGGTAAAATAATTTTAGCCGGAACAGAAAAACTACTTCGGGATAACGGCGTCTCTACCGAGCTCGGGCGCGGCGCCCTTGATCGGCTCGCCGGAGAAGGAAAAACTTTAAGCTTGCTCGCGGTCGGTGGAATTTTCGCCGGCGTTGTCGCCGCCGCAGATCCCGCTAGAGCAAATTCCAAAAAAACCATTTTGGCGCTTAAAAATCTAGGCATGGAAGTAGTAATGATTACGGGCGACCACATAAAAGTTGCTGAAGGCATTGGAAAAGATCTTGGAATTGATCGTGTATTTGCCGAAGTGCTTCCGGCAGATAAAGCAAAATATGTAAAAAAACTGCAGGACGAAGGAAAATTCGTAGCCATGGTCGGCGACGGAATAAATGACGCGCCGGCTTTGGCCCAGTCGGATATCGGCATAGCGATTGGCGCGGGAACCGACGTTGCCATTGAAACCGGAAATATTGTTTTAATGAAATCGGACCCATACGACATCGTCGCCGCTATCCGCTTAAGCAAAGCAACAGTCACAAAAATGAAACAAAATCTTTTCTGGGCGGCGATTTATAATCTGCTCGCGATTCCAGTCGCGGCGGGAGTTTTTTATAATTCGCTCGGTTGGTTCTTGCGACCTGAAATTTCGGCTCTCTTAATGTCCGCTTCTTCTATTATTGTTGCCGCAAACGCGGTATTATTAAAAAAGGTCGAGTCAAAATTAAAAAAATAAACTTATGACACAATTTCAAAAAATATCTTTATTTCTTCTGCGCGTTTCTTTGGGCTGGGTTTTTTTATATGCCGGCATAACCGCGCTGACAACTCCAAGTTGGTCTGCTGCCGGTTATCTTAAAGGCGCGAAAACTTTCGTCGGATTTTATCAATGGCTGCTGCAACCGAACATTCTGCCTACAATTAATTTTGTGAACGAATGGGCTTTGACTCTGCTCGGCATTTCTTTAATTCTCGGCGTGTTTGTGAGATTTAGCGCGCCTTTAGGAGCGGTTCTTATGCTACTTTACTATTTTCCGATTCTTGCTTTCCCATATCCCAACGCGCGCGCCTTCGTAGTTGACGACCATATAATTTACGCCGCGGCACTCTTGACGTTAGCAAGCCTCCGCGCCGGCAATGTCTGGGGCCTCGGCAAAAAATTCGGATAAAAATACAAAGGGGCGTTTCGTCATTGGTGGTGACGCACGCCCTTTCAGATTTGCTCGGCAAAATCTACACCTTTTACGCATTTTCAAGATCACTAATGGTTTCCATAATGACACCGAAAATGGGATTGTCCGCTGAGCCCTCCGGGAGCAGGCCCTTTAAAACCTCGCAGGCAACTTTGGCGCGCGCTTGAAGCATTTCATATTTATCCTTAAGCTTTTTCAGATCGACGAGTTGTTTTTCTTGCTCTTTTATTAAGTCTTCGATGGTTTCTTTCTTTTCTTCTAACTCGTGAGCTCTCTGCTCAGTATAGGATTCTCCATCCATAAGTTCAGAGACTTTTCTAGCAAGCTCGTCCCGGCATATATCTTCCCCGCAAGTAAGCCCTTCGGGAGATTTTCCCATAACTCCGCTTTTGCAGATAACGCACGGATGAGCAGTAATGATTGGTTGGTAAATATGGCCATTTCTGCTATTCATGGCCTTAGCGATAAGCCCCCGGATATACTTTAAAGACTCGGACTTCGAAGGATGCAATATCTCTTCCATAATCCCCCCTTGTTTTAAAACAACATTACTATTTACTAAACCCCTTTCTTTATAGCAAAAATTTTGCGCCAATGGCAACGCATAAGCTGTGGATTGGTAGCGTGGGTAAAAAATGTTATATTTGGCTTATGAACGAAAAAACTGGCCCCAAAGACGTATTTCTTCAGCTTTTGAACATAATCGCGCTTTATGTTAGTGCGGGAATGTTTATCAGCTTGATTTTCAGCTATATTGATATCTGGCTGCCAGACGCGCTTTCGGAAAATTATTACACGCTTCTTGCCGCGCGCTCGTCCGTCCGCTGGGCGATAGCGAGCTTAATTGTGGTTTTTCCTGTTTATATCTGGGCAACTTGGTTTTTAAACAAGGGATATGCCGCCACGCCCGAAAAACGCGAGATGAAAATCAGAAAGTGGTTGTTGTATTTCACGCTTTTCGCCGCCGGGATTATTGTTATCGGAGACTTTGTGACTTTAATTTATAATTTTTTGCAAGGAGAGCTGACTTTGCGGTTTTTGCTCAAGATCTTGGCGGTGCTTGCGGCAGCCGGAGGAGTTTTTGGATATTATATTTTAGATATTAAAAATAAAGCGCCGCAGAAAATTTTTGCCTACGGCGTTTCGGCAATAATGCTTATTGCCATCGTCGCCGGATTTTTTGTGGCTGGCTCTCCGAAAGAAGAGCGCGCCAGAAGATTTGACGACCAAAGAACCCAGCATCTTCAGATGATCCAATCCGAAATCATAAACTTCTGGATTAAAAAAGCTGCTCTGCCGAAAACATTGGAAGAGCTCAATGATCCCATTCGCGGGGTTGCGATTCCCAAAGATCCGGAATCCGGCGCGGAATATGTTTATGAAATAACAGACAAAGAAAATTTTAAACTTTGCGCGACATTTAATCAGCCGAGTTTGGACCAAGCATCCGCCAGCATGCCTAAGCGCGCCGCCCTCAGCTATCCGCTTGAAAATATTTATTACGGCAACGAAAACTGGGCGCACAACTCCGGCCAAACCTGCTTTGACCGTAAAATTGATAAAGATTTATATAAGCCGGAGAAACCGAGATAATTATTTTCTCTTCGCTAGAACTTCTTCGGCTTCTTCAAATTTTAGTGAAAGCAGTTTGGAGATTCCATCTCCGCCCATGGTAACGCCGTAAAGCACGTCCGCGGCTTTCATTGTTTCCCTATTGTGGGTAACGACAATCAGCTGGGTTTTTTTGCCGAGCTCTTTTAACATCAACGCGTAGCGCGCCGAATTGGCTTCGTCTAGGGCAGCATCGGTTTCGTCCAAAACTAAAAATGGCGGAGGGTTTACGGTGGATATGGCAAAAAGTAAAGCTATGGACGAAAGCGACCGCTCGCCCCCCGAAAGCATGGCTAAAGATTTTATGCGCTTTCTGGGAATATCCACCATAATTTCTAGCCCCGGCTCCAATTCTTCCTCTTCAAATTCTCTTAACCCGTCGTCAAAATCTTCCTCGCCCACCTGATTGCGAAGCTTTCGGCGAGTTTCAAGCTTCTCCATCTTTATTTCGGCTCTTCCACCACCGAAAATTTCATGGAAAAATTCTCCAAAGAGCTTGTTTATTTTAGCAAGCCCTTCGTCAAAATCTTTGGCAATTTTGGTTTCCAGCTCATCAAACACATCTTTTAAGCTTTGGGCGGCTTTTTTCAAATCTTCCAATTCCTTGCCTAGAAACTCGTCGCGCTTTTTGGTTTCCTCAAATTCTTTAAGCGTGCCTTTATCAACCCCACCGGCTTCCTCCAAGCGGATTTTTAGACGCTCTATTTTCTTTTTAAAATCCACGCGCTCTTGGTCGCTCAAAGTGTCCCCCGCGGGTTTTTCATATTTTATCCAATCGATAAAATCAATTTCAAATTCTTTTTTAAGTAAAAGGGCGCGCTCTTCTTTCACTACAAAATTTCTCAAAGCGTCTTTGGTGCTGGCAAGCTCCTCCATTTTTTCCCGCAGCATGGCGCCTTCCTTGTGGATTTTAAGCGCACGAGTTTCGTAATTTTTCTGCGCCGCCTGTTTATTTTTTGAAATTTCCCGCTCTTCGGCTTCCAGCTTGGAGATAGCTTCTTTGGCCTGAAAAAGCCCTTTGTCCAAAACAAAAATTTTATTTTTGTCTTCGCCGTTTATTTCCTCCAAAAATCTGTAAATTTTTTGGGTGGCTGAAAAAATCATATTCCTTACCGCCTCCATTGTGCCGGATTGGGAAACCGACTCCAAATCCTTTGCAAGTTCCATAAGCACTATTTTTACTTTTTCTTTCGGCAAGGCTCCGGCCGCGGCCGATGGGGCAACTTCCGACACGGCTTCCAATCGGCCAATTTCCCGTTCAAGCAAACGGCGCTTTTTGGAAATCGCCCCCAGCGCCATATCCATAGTTTTTAATGCTTCAAAAAATTTCTCGGCGTCCGTTTCCCTGTCCAGCGCCGCTTCGCTCTCCTTAATTTCAAGCTCTAAATCGACAGCTTTTTTAGAAAGCGGCGTTTTATTTTTTTTAATCTCCTCTGCTTCTTCAGCCAAAGTTTTAAGCTCCCGAGAAACATATTCTTCCGAAAGCGTTTCCAGCTGTTTTTTTAATTCTTCCGCGTTTTTCATTTTTTCCGCCTGTCCGCTCAAAAACTTAAGATGAGGTCTGAGCTCCAACCTTAAAGCCTCAACTTGTTTTATATTTCCCTCGGTCGCTTCCAATTTGCGCGATGCTTCATTTTTTTTAAGCTCAAAAATTTTAAGGCCCAAAGATTCCTCCACCATTGATTTTTTTTCTTTGGGCGAAGCGTAAAGTATGCGGTCGGAATCTCCTTGGGCGATAATATGATGTTGCGATGCTCCCAGCCCGACTTTAGACAAAAGCTCAATAATATCCTTCAGCCGCACCTGCGAATTATTTAAAAGATATTCGTTCGCGCCGTCCCGATAGACTCTCCGGGACATCGCAACCTCGTCAAACTCCACCGGAAAAATTTTACTCTTATTATCAAAAACCAAAGAAACCGAAGCTTTAGAAAGTCGGGCAATTTGCGAAGTCCCGGCGAAAATTAAATCCTCACCTTTTTTCCCGCGGAGATGCTTAAGCGACTGCTCTCCCAAAACCCAGCGGATGGCGTCGGCGATATTTGATTTGCCGGAACCGTTTGGCCCAACGATGGAAGTGATTCTCGTCGGAAATTCCAAAGTGACAGCTTTGGCGAACGATTTAAAACCAGTCATCTCAAGGCGTTTTAACAGCATATTATTCCCAGTTTTTTATTTTAAGAGCGGCTTCGGCGGCTTGCTGTTGGGCTTCTTGTTTAGACGGCCCCTCCCCTTCGGCCACTAAATCTTTCCCTAAATAAACTCCCACAACAAAATGTTTATCATGGTCAGGGCCCCATTCTTTTGATACCTCGTAGGTCGGGGTAATACTTGCCCTATCCTGGGCCTCTTCCTGAAATAAACTTTTAGCGTCTCTGTAAAGTTTTTTTTCTAAAATTTCTGAAATCTTAGGCGCGAGAATTCTAATAATAAAATCACGCGCCGGACCGTAACCCTGATCCAAATAAATCGCCCCTATCACGGCTTCGTACGTGTTGGCCAAAATATACTGGCGCGCCCTGCCTACATCTCTAGCCTCGCCACGAGAAAGCAATAAGAAATTATTGAAATCCAGTTCCGCCGCCACCGCCCCCAGCATATTAGCGTTAACCAAAGAAGCCCGCAGGCTGGTAAGCTCGCCTTCCGGACTCGCCGGAAATTTTTCGTAAATATATTCAGTGATTGCCAACTCCAATACGGCGTCTCCCAGAAATTCCAATCGCTCGTTGTGCTTACCCGCCGATGAGGTGGGACCTCCAGGCATCGCGAAGTTTTCATTTATATAAGATCGGTGAGTTAGAGCTTGCGTTAAAAGCGCCCGATCTTTAAATGTTACTCCTAAAATTTTTTCAAATGCTTTTAAATCTATCATTTTTATAATTTAAGATTTAATTCGGCAAGAGCGTTTTCCAAAATCGGTTTTATGTCTGAATACATTTTAAGGCTCCTAACTTCGTCCAACGTGAACCACTTGGCGTCATCCAAACCGCCGGAACTCTCAAGTTTTAATTCTTTTTCTTTAGTCTCGGCTAAAAAATAATTGACACGACGCCTAGTCGGTCCGGTTTCCGGGTCAGAAGCGATGTATTCGTTTCCACCGATTTTTTTTAAAATATCCAAGTTTTTAATATCAAGCTCTTCTTTCACTTTCCGCCGAGCTCCTTTTTCCAACTCTTCGCCTTTTTGAAGATGCCCCTTGGAAAAAGTCCAGTAACCAAAAACGTCGTGTACTAAAGCAAAAAGTATTTCATTCTTTCCGCCTTGCCGTCGGGCAGGTTCTTTTCTGATAACCACCGCACCCACTAAATCTTCTTTGGGAAGTTTTTCCAAATCCAGTTCGTATTTTTGCTTGCCCGTATCGTCTTTGCCTGGCTCGCCCAATTCACGGTAAATCGTTCCCAAAACTCCGTTTACAAAACGGCCGGATGAATCTCCTCCGAAAGTTTTGGCGATTTCAATCGCTTCATTGATGGCAACTTTGGGCGGAACTTCTTTTTGGTCGCCAAAAAGAAGTTCAAAAAGCCCGATGCGGAGCACGTTTCTATCAACCGGCGCGATTTGCGGAATAGGCCATTCGGGTGCGGCTTTTTCAATAATATCGTCAATTTCTTTTTCATGCTTGGCAACTCCCTCAACCAATTTTTTGGCGAAACCTTCGTCACGCAACCCCGGCCCGAATTCTCCGAGATCTCGATCCAAAATCGCTTTTATTTTTTCTTTGCCCGCCTTGCCGTCGGGCAGGCCACCATAAAAATCCCATTCAAAGAGGGCTTGCATCGCTATTGATCTGGAAAGGTGCCTGTTGGCCATATTAATTAAGCTAAGCAAATCTGAATAATTTTTACGCCTGGCTTTTTTTAGTAAAAATTATTTAGTTTGGCTTGCCTCTAATTCTTTTGTTTTCTCCTTGCGCTCTTTTTTGGTAAGTTTTTTAAGCACATTCACGACTTCTCGGCCTTTATAAAACCCGCAATTTCCGCAAACCATATGCGGCAAAGCGCTCGCCCTGCATTTTGGGCATTTTATCAAAGAGATCGCGGAAAGCGCGTGATGCGACCTGCGGTTTTTGGTGTGTGAAGGCGTATGCCTCATCCGAACTGTCATGGTTTAAAGTTTATCATGCCTGATTAAAAAATCAATAGAAAAAGGGGGTTGGTGTGGCCCCCTCAACGGAATGAAAACTGGCGTCCTTTTTACGCGTGTAACGGCCTAACTGTTTTCTGAACTTTTTCCGACGCGACAGATTGTTTATCTGCTTTTGCTCGCCACAACAAGCTCACCCTAAGAATAATGCTCCGAATAGCATAGTACTTATTTGCAAGTGGATCGGAAGCAAATTCCGCCTCCAAATAATGTTGGGCAAATTCTTCTTTCCATTCACGGTAAACCACATCCACGACCTTACCACAACACTCCATAACAGCTTCCCGACCTAAAAAACGAAAAGTCGTATATCCGTCGTCGCTATGATTAAGCTCGGGATGACAAGTGCCACAGAGCCCACATGTTATCGCGCTCGTTGTTCGAGTACTTAGATTTCCTCTTTGCATCACCTCTGAATCACCGACTGGTTTTCGAAAGAACCATTTTTTCTTTTTCGTTTTCTGCATACGCCCTCCTTTTTTCTCAAACGTAAGATTTTGGAACAGCCCAGACTCCAAAACGATAGACTTTTTTTCGTATCCAACTCGAGAGAATTAAGGGACCAATTAAGCACCAAGAAAAATCTATTACGAGCTGCGCAAAATGTAGTCCTCTATCGCCCCATTTCCCTTTTTCTTTACCAAAGCGACTTCTCTTTTCTCTCCAGAGTCCCAAAAGGAATTCTTCTTCATCTTCAAGACCACTACCCGGCTTATCAAAATGAAATGATAAGCAAAATCCGATTCCCAGCCAAAGCACTATAAGCCAAAGCATCGTAAATCCCTCCTTTTGCGCTACTTTAAGATAAGAAAATCAAACCAGTTTTGTACAAAAGCTTCTACGATGAATATCGCATAATCCGTGTTTTTTTACAAGCTTGCAATGGAGCTTGGTGCCGTAACCTTTATGCAAATCAAAGCGATATTTTGGAAACTGCTCATGGAGTTTCACCATTTTTTTGTCGCGCCAGATTTTGGCGAAAATGGACGCCGCCGCGATGAGCGGAATTTTTTCGTCGCCTTTTATAATAGTCTTTTGATTTAAATAAGTCCGTGGCGCGTAAAGACTGCCGTCTAGCAAAATTTTGTGGTTTTTATTTTTAATTTTTAATTTTTTAAGGCATCTCCCTACGGCCAGCCTGGCGGAGGCGGAAATCCCGATTTTATCAATTGTAGACACCCCCACCGATGCCAGCGCTATTTCAAAATTTCTATATTTTAATTGTTTTTCTTTGATTTTTGAAAGCCATTCTTCGCGCTGTTTTGCTGAAAGTTTTTTTGAATCCTTAATCCCGCGCAAAAAATCAATCCTTCCTTTCGTCGCCACCGCTCCGACCGTAATCGGCCCGGCCAACGGCCCCCGCCCCACCTCATCTATGCCAATAACATACCGCGCCATATTCTAAATTTTAATAAAAAGAGGATAGGCTAGCAAACAGTAATTTTTTTGTCTAGAATGTAGCCATGTCTTTCGTCCATCTCCACACTCATTCGCACTACTCACTTTTGGACGGTCTTGCCAAGGTTGATGATTTGGTTGCCAAAGCGAAAAAATTGGGCATGCCCGCCCTTGCCATCACCGACCATGGAAATCTCTACGCCGCCATAGAATTTTATAAATCCTGCAAAAAAGTTGGAATAAAACCGATTATCGGGCTGGAAGCCTACATCGCGGCAAATTCTCTTTATGAAAAACGCCCGGGCGTTGACGACCGCAGGTATCATTTAATTTTGCTTTCCAAAGATTTGGAAGGATATAAAAATTTGGTGCGCCTTGTCACGGTCTCGCATCTGGAAGGTTTTTATTATAAGCCCAGGGTAGACAAAAATTTGCTGAAAAAACATTCGGCGGGGCTGATCGCGCTTTCTGGATGCATGTCAGGCGAAATCCCTCGCGCGCTTTTAAATGATGACGAAGAAAAAGCGGAAAAGTTGCTTCGTGAATACCAAAATATTTTCGGGGAAGAAAATTTTTTCATAGAAATCGGCTCGCACCCCAATGTGCCCAATTATGATTTTTTGGTAAAGCATCTTATAAATTTTGCCAAAAAATTTAACGCCCCATTGGTCGCGACCCAAGACATTCATTATTTAAATAAAGAAGACGCGGGGGCGCATGATGTGCTTTTGGCGGTACAAACCAACACCCGGCTTGATGACGAAGATCGCCTAACCATGAAAGACGACGATTATTCCTTAAGAAGCCCGGATGAAATGCGGGAACTTTTTAAAGATATGCCTGAAGCAATTTCCAACACTTTGCGCGTCGCCGAAGCCTGCGATCTAAAAATAGAGCTCGATAAAATCCAACTGCCGCATTTCAACGCGCCCGATGGCGAGACAGCTCTTTCTTATCTGAAAAAACTTTGCCAAGAAGGTTTGGAAAAAAGATACGGTAAAAAAATTGATCCGGAAATAAAAAAACGGCTGGAATATGAACTTTCCGTCATAGAAAAAACCGGGTTTGTTGAATATTTTTTGGTGGTTTGGGATTTCGTCAACTGGGCAAAAACAAATAAAATCGTGGTGGGCCCAGGCCGAGGTTCCGCCGCTGGTTCGTTGATTTCTTATGTGCTTGAAATAACCAGCGTTGACCCGATCAAATATAATTTGATTTTTGAAAGATTTTTAAACCCCGAACGCGTGGAGCCCCCCGATATTGATTTGGATTTCGCCGATACCCGCCGGGACGAAGTTATTGAATACGTCGCCCAAAAATACGGTAGGGACCGCGTGGCCCAAATTATAACTTTTGGAACCATGGCCGCACGCGCCGCAATAAGAGACGCGGGCCGTGCGCTGGGAATAAGCTTGGCGCTAGCTGACCAAGTCGCGAAAATGATACCTTTCAACCCAAACCAAAATGAAAAAGAGGGCTACTTGGCTCAATGTTTGAAAAATGTGCCGGAACTTAAAAATATTTCCGGGACCAATCCCGATGCCAAGCGGATGCTTGAAGCCGCGATAAAATTGGAAGGAGTGGCGCGGCACGCCTCGGTGCACGCTTCTGGAGTCGTGATTACTAAAGAACCGCTTTCGGAAATCGTGCCTCTGCAGCGCGCGGCCATAAGAGGAGGCGAAGAAGGGCGCTCTGAAGCGCGGCAGGAAGCAGTCGTCACGCAATACGATATGCACGCCATTATGGATTTGGGGCTTTTGAAAATGGATTTTTTGGGTTTGAAAAATTTAAGCACTATTGAAGACACATTGAAATTGGTAAAAGCTCGGCACGGCGTGGATATTGACGTGCAAAATTTAAATTTGGAAGATCCCGCTCCCTATAAAATGCTGGGCGAAGGGAAAACCGTAGGTGTATTTCAATTGGAAGGCGCTGGTATGACTAGATTTTTAAAAGAGCTGGGGCCGACAAATATTGAAGATATTATCGCCATGGTAGCGCTTTTTAGGCCGGGGCCGATGGAGCTGATTCCCTCTTTCATAGCCAGAAAACACGGCAAAGAAAAAGTTGAATACACCCATCCCAAGCTTGAGCCGATTTTAAAAAATACTTACGGCATCGCGGTTTATCAAGAACAGCTGATGCAGATAGCTAGGGATCTGGCGGGGTTCACTATGGCCGAAGCCGATATTTTAAGAAAGGCCATCGGCAAAAAAATAAGAAAACTGCTGGAAGAGCAAAAAGAAAAATTCGTAAGCAAAATGATAACCAATAAAATCCAAAAAAGCATCGCCGAAAAATTGGGCGACCTTTTGGAGCCTTTTTCCAGATACGGGTTTAACCGGTCGCACGCGGCTTCCTACGCCATGTTAAGTTTCCAGACCGCTTATTTAAAATATCATTATACGATTGAATTTATGACTTCACTTCTCAACTCCGACAAAAAAGACACGGAACGCATCGCTTACCTAATAAAAGAATGTAAAAGCTCGGAGATTTCCGTGCTTCCGCCCACCATAAACCAAAGCGACAAAATTTTTTCAATACCAGAGGGGGATAAAAAGCCAGCCTCGCCTAGCGCGAGTCTAGGCGGGGAAATTCGTTTCGGACTTTCTTCAATAAAAAACGTGGGAGAAAATATAGTGGAAGCGATAATCGAAGAGCGCCGGAAAAACGGCCCATATAAATCCTTGGCAGATTTTTTGGAACGCGTCCAGTCCAAAGATCTCAATAAAAGGTCAATTGAATCCTTAGCCAAAGCCGGCGCTTTGGACGAATTTGGGGAAAGAAACGAAACGTTAAAAAACATGGACCGCATTTTAGAATACGCCCATTCCTCGCATCATACTAAATCCCAAAATCAATCATCGCTTTTCAGCATGATGGCGGATAGTTCATCTGTGCCAACTTTGCGGCTGGATAAAGTCATGCCGGCGACTTTGGCCGAAAAACTTTCCTGGGAAAAAGAGCTAATGGGACTTTACGTTTCGGGACATCCACTAGAGCAATTCTCCGCCAAAGGCGGATCCGCCTTTGGCGGACAGAACAAAAACGCGACCACAATCAAGCAAATTAAAATAAAAAAAATGGCGTCTTCGGTTACGCTTCCGGCCATCATCACCCAAACCAAAAGAATAGTCACAAAAACTGGAGAATCAATGATGTTCATAAAATTGCAGGACTTAACCGACGAAATTGAGGCGGTAGTTTTCCCGCGAACTCTGCGCGACTACGGCCAATTTATTTTGGAAGAAGGTCTCGTCACCGTTCGCGGAAAATATTCCTCCCGCAACGGCCTGCCCTCTCTCATTGCCGAAGAGATTCGGAAGATATAGAATATGGCAATATAATATATCTATGAACATAAAAATAATAGACAAAAAAATAACAGAACCTGAACTTCGCGAGATTGCTAAAGATTTTTATGGCGAAATGGTGAAAGGCGTTGTAGATATTGAGCGTGAAATTATCGTTATGGGTGGAGAGTATCATATGGACGCGAATGTTATACTTATGGAGAATGGCTCTAAGCAACAAGATGTTTGGGGTTTTAATTGGTATTTTGATAAAACTGGAGATGAACGGATTGAGTATGTCTCACTTATAAATATTCGCCCAGCGCAAAGCAATAGGACAATGGAAGTGCAGAATGTTTCATTGCGTAATAAAATGAAAGCTATCATATTGAAATATTTATCATGAATACAACTCGTACATCATTATTTTATATGGCTAATTTAGGCAGTGAGGTATCTCGCGCTCTTTTGGAATATGAAAAAGAAGATTTTGAAAAAATGAGAAATTCGATTATGCGTGCAAAAAATATTATAGTAAAAATTGAAGAATGTCCAGAAATGAAAGGCAGAACAGGTGAGCTTGAGATATTGAAATCTATTATTGAAGATTTAAATCAAAAAAAATTCGAACTTAATAAAGATCAGTTTCTAGATTATTTTTCTCCATTTGCTATTCGTTTGATGTCTTTATAATTTACTAAACTACTCTCCCTCCAATATTTATATCGGCTAATTCTTGCGAATTAGTCTGTGAGAGATTCAGAAGATATAAAAAACGCCTCGGAAAGTTTTCCTTGGCGCATAGTCTTTGAGGGAAATTAAAATGTGATTAATTTCCATAATCTACTTTTTATCACATGATCGTGTCTCTTGGAATCGCATTTTGAATCTTTGTCGTGGTCGTGCTGACATTGCTTGATTAACTTTTGGCAATTTTTTATAGCTTTTTTCACAGATGATTTGCGAAAAGTAAAATTCCTCTGAAAATGACTTCCATAACATTCAAGTCGAAATTTCATTCTAGCCTCCTAATGGCAGTGCCGGGCTTTAACCAAATCTCTAGTATTTAATTTCTTTTTCTTCACTTAGTTAATCAAAATATGGTTAAAAAGTCAATGCGTTCTCCGATTCGCGCGAATCGTGGAATGGATATAAAAAATAAAATGCCGAGGTGGAGATTCCTCGGCGCATGGTTGTTGAGTAGCATCATTTGCGAGATCGAAGTAGGCTAAAAATTCGAAGTAGTCTTCCCTGCTAGTTGTCCAGCATCTTACTTCACCCTTCGAGCTTCGAAGGACACGCCGGACGCTTTTTTACTTAGAAACAACGACTTCGGGTTGGTCGAGACGATGTATCCAAAACCGGACACTTTTTCCGTACGCTCTTAAAGTGCTGAGCGTCGCATGATCGATGAACCCCTTGAGCTCAACTTTGATTGCCGCCCCATGTGGATTGGCATCAAAATCAACCACCTTACATTTTATGACTATCTCGTCGCCGATTTCCATAATAAGCCTCCTTCCTAAGTACTACTGGATTCTAACCGGACCTTCTAACATTCAGTTTCTTTCTCCTCCTCTATCTAAGCAAAATGGGGGTAAAAAAGTCAATGCGTTGCCGAAATTGAAAAAGTTGTATAAAATAAAACACATGGCAGAAGACAATAAGCATAGAGACCACAGGGATTTGGGGCGGGAGATGGATTTATTTTCGTTTCATGAAATCGCCCCAGGGGCACCTTTTTGGCATCCCAAGGGAATGATTATTTTCAGGGAGCTAGAAAAATACGCCAGAGAAATAAACGACAGAGAGGGCTATGACGAAATATCAACCCCGATTATGGTTAAAAAAGATGTTTTTGAACAAAGCGGCCATTGGGAGCATTATCGCGACAATATGTTTTGGTTTAAAAATCCGGTGGATGAAAACGAAACCTTGGTGGTTAAGCCGATGAATTGCCCTGAATCAACTTATATTTATAATTCAAAAATCAGAAGCTATAAAGATTTGCCGTTAAGATTCGCGGAGCTGGGGAGATTACACCGAAATGAATTATCTGGAACTTTGGGAGGAATGTTCAGGGTGCGGCAAATCACGATGGATGACGCGCATATTTTTATCCGCCCAGACCAAGCCGAGGAAGAGATTGTAAAAGTTTTGAAAGTAATCGCCGATTTTTATAAAATGCTGGGTTTTGAATCGGAATTTTATCTGGCCACCAAGCCGGAAAAAGCTTTGGGCACTAAAGAAGAATGGGCGGTTGCCGAAAAAGCTTTAAAAGACGCTTTGGAAAACAGCAAAATAAAATACAAAATTGCGGATGCTGAAGGCGCTTTTTACGGCCCGAAAATTGAGGCGCACATCAAAGACAGCCAGGGAAGAGACTGGCAATTGGGCACGGTTCAATTGGATTTGGTGATGTTGCCGGACAAATTTGAGCTGGCTTATATTGACGAGAATGGCAACAAACAAAAACCCTTTGTCATTCACCGCGCCGTATTCGGGTCCTTTGAAAGATTTACCGGAATTTTACTTGAACATTTTGACGGTGCTTTGCCATTTTGGCTCTCTCCGACGCAAGTGGCCGTCTTGGCGATTAATGACAAAGTTTTAGATTATGCAAATCAAATCGCCGGCGAACTTAAAGAAAAAAATATCCGCGTTGAGTTAGACAGCCGGAATGAAACTATTGGCAAAAAAATTAGGGAGGCTGAAACCCAGCGTATCCCCTATCTTCTGATAATCGGCGAGAAAGAGGCCGCCGGAAACATGATTGCCGTTCGCGAACGCGGCAAAGGCGATTTAGGAAGTATGGTGCTGGAGGACTTCATCAAAAAATGCCCTCCAAAATCATAGTTGTTGTCGGACCGAACGCGAGCGGAAAATCAGAATTTGCTGTACAGCTCGCCCAAAAAATTGGCGGAGAGATTATTTCGGCGGATTCCAGACAGGTTTATAAAGGTTTGAATATTGGCAGCGGGAAAATTACTAAAAAAGAAATGAGAGGCGTGCCGCATCATTGTTTAAGCATTGCTAATCCTAAAAAACAATTTAGCGCGCTGGATTTTAAAAAATGCGCGGAGCGAGCAATCGCCAATATTTTATCTCATGGCAAAACTCCAATAATAGTTGGTGGGACTGGTTTTTATATTGACGCGGCACTTGGTAGAGTAAAATTGGGCGGAGTACCACCCAATCGCGCGCTCCGCAAAAAATTGGCCGGGAAATCAGCAGTGAAACTTTCAAAAATGTTAAAAAAACTAGATTCAGAGCGCGCCGAAAAAATAGAACAAAAAAATCCTAGAAGATTAATTAGAGCGATTGAGATTGCTTTATGGAGGAAAAAGCGCCATTTTGTTGATTTTGCGGGTTTTGCGAGCACGCAACCCCGAGGACCGCTTGGCGGTCGCGAGGAAAGCAAAATTAATAAAATGGCGATAGTGTGGCTCGGAATCAAACGCCCGCCGGAGGAATTAAAAAAACGGATATATAACCGCCTACTACGCCGGCTTCAAGGCATTATTCAAGAGACCAAGAAACTTCACAGGCAAGGTGTCAGCTGGAAACGGCTTTATGATTTGGGGCTGGAATATCGTTATGTTTCGCTATATCTCCGCGGTAAATTGAAAGCTCCGCTTTCATCCCGCCGTGGCGGGATCGCTACTAAAGTAGCGACAAAAGACGAAATGATACAAAAAATCCTCACAGAATCATGGCGCTACGCCAAACGCCAAATGACTTGGTTTAAAAAAAATAAGGAGATCCGCTGGATTTCTAACCCAAAATCTTTGCCAATATCTCTTTGATGGCTTCCGGATTTGCTACGCCTTTGGTTTCTTGCATCACTTGCCCCACTAAAAATTGAAGGGCGTTGGCTTTACCTTTTTTAAAATCGGCAATAGCTTTTTGATTCGCTGTAATTACTTTTTTAACGACCGCTTCAAGCTGAACCGAATCACCAATTTGCTTAAGCTCTTTGGATTCTATAATAGTTGATGGATCCCCGCCTTCTTCAACCATTTTGCGCAAAACATCTTTGGCAACGCGCGAAGTAATTTCTTTTTTCACAATCATCTTGATAAGCTCCGCAAAATTTTCAGGGGTCATTAAAAGTTCTTCCGGCGGAATTTCTTTTTCTTTAATAAGGCCCAAAAAATCGGAGGTAAAATAATTAACCGCCACTTTCATGGCTTCAAGGAATTTTTTAGGGTCTTCCTCCCTCATCCAATCTTTCAATTCCGAAATAACTTTCTCCCAAAAAGCGGCTAGTGAGCATTCGTGAACCAGGGTCTCAACTAAATTCGCTGAAATACCGTATTCCTCCGTAAATCTTTTTCTTTTTTGTTCCGGTAACTCCGGAATCATCGCGTGCAAGGCCTCAATATATTCATCGGAAAACTCCATCGGCGGCAGATCCGGTTCCGGAAAATAGCGGTAATCATGCGCCGATTCCTTTGAGCGCTGCGAAAATGTTGACTCTTTATTTTCATCCCACCCACGGGTTTCCTGCGCGACTTTTTTACCCGATTCCAAAAGTTCAATCTGCCGTTTTACTTCGTACTCAATCGCCAGCTCCACCGCGCGGAACGAGTTGAGATTTTTTACCTCAACTTTTACGCCCTTTTCATTTGTTTTTGAAACAGAAATATTTGCTTCGCAACGCATCTCGCCTTTTTCCATATTTGCTTCCGAAGCCCCGAGATATCGAAACACCAATTGCAGCTCCTCCGCGAATTCGCGTGCTTGCTTTGCGGATTTTATATCCGGCTCTGTGACCAGTTCCATTAAAGGAATCCCCGCCCTATTAAAATCCACCAAACTGGATTTGCCGGCTCCTTCATGCGCCAGGCGCGCCGCGTCTTCCTCAAGATGGATTCTTGTTATCCTTATTCCATTCAAATTGCCTCCCAAAACTAGCGGATATTTATATTGTGAAATCTGATAGCCTTTCGGCAAATCCGGATAAAAATAATTTTTGCGGTCAAAACGCGAAAATTTTTGAATCTCGCCCCCCAAAGCCAGCCCAACCCGATGAACCAACTTCACTGCCTCCTCATTTATCACAGGGAGCGTCCCCGGGTGGCCCATGCAGACAGGGCAGATATTGAGATTGGGATGTTTTTCATCGGGATCATTTTTGGACGCGCAAAACATTTTGCTCCTGGTTTTAAGCTCCGCGTGAATTTCCAAGCCGACCGTGATTTGATATTCCATATAAAATAATATACAATATTTTTTAATGCTTTCATATACCGATTTAACCAAAGGAGTTATTTTTGAAATGGAGGGCGAACCCTACATTGTTTTGGAATATAACTTTTTGCGCATGCAGCAAAGAAAGCCGACCGTGCAAACAAAACTTAAAAATCTAATAACCGGCAAAATTGTGGCAAAATCCTTCCAAGGAAGCGACTCGTATCCAGAAGCCGAGATAGAAAAACAACTGATTACTTTTCTTTATGAAAATAAAGATGAATTTTGGTTTTGCGAAAAAAGCAATCCCCCGCCTCGCGTCGATGAGCAACGCGAAGCGAGGCGGGAAAAAACCGTTCGCTTTAAACTTGATGAAAAAATAATTGGCGGCCAGGGAAAATTTTTAAAACCGAACACGGAAGTTTTGGCTTACAAATTCGGAGAAAAAGTTATAAATATTGAGCTGCCAGTAAAAATTGATTACAAAGTCATGGAAGCTCCGCCTTCTTATAAAGGCAATACTGCCACCGGCGGCTCCAAAACCGTAAAACTGGAAAACGGTTTGCAAATTCAAGTTCCTATGTTTATCAACGAAGGCGACATTGTGCGCCTCAACACCGAAACCGGAGAATATGTGGAAAGGGCGGAGAAAAAATAAAAAAGGCCACACACGTCCTATTATTTTTGTCTAGAGCTCTATTTTTTCTCCGGGTTTAAGAGTTCCGGAGCCGGATTCATTTTTTGGCGCCGGTTGGGGTTGAGTTTTTTGCGCATCCAGAGATTTTTTTAGAGCCTCGCGCAACATTTGAATATTTTCCGTCCGCTTAAACGGCTGATGCGTGCGCGCCGTATCCTGTCTTAGCACAAATTCTCCCGCGCTCGGCCTGGGGCGCGGCGATTCCTCCCTCCTCGGCTGATGGGCCGGCTGGCCTGTGAACGCCTGCTTAAACCTTCCGGCCATGCCAATATGCTCTTTGCAAAAAACCGGCCTGTTGGGATCAGGCGGAAAAGGCACCTGCGTCTTTTTTCCGCAAACGGTGCAGACGGCGTCATAAAGCGGAACGACCGGTTTTGTCGCGACTCCGGCCGCGACCTGCCCGCCTAGCCTGCTAGTCGAGGCTGGCCCCCTTTCCGGCCTTCTTTCCCGCGGAGATTGCGCGTCGCTTCCGAAATCCTCCATCATTTTATTCACGCCTTCCTCCACGATCGCGCGTGAAGTGCCATAATTTTTTCTGGAAGCCTCAATTATTTCATCTTTAAACGAATGCTCCAGTTTTTGAATCGGCGGCAAAGTCGCCGCTGAAAAAGGATGAGACGCCACGCCGTCTATCATTAAGCGCAAATAAATATTGGCAAATCCAAGATTTACGATGTCCTCCACCATAAACTCCGGAGAAAATTCTTTTTCCAAAAGTTCGGCGTCCTCCGCTCCCACCCGAAACGTCACCGTCGTGCCGACGTTTCCAAAAACAGCGTCTCTTACCTCTTCCTCCATCTGCGCCACGTATTGATGCGTTAAAATTAGAGACAAGCGGTATTTGCGGGCTTCCGAAAGAATATTGGCAAAAGATTCCGACGCGAAATTTTGAAACTCATCAACATACAAAAAGAAGTCTTTCCGCTCCGGCTCCAAAATATCCACCCGGCTCATAGCCGCCAGATAAAGTTTGGTTATCAGCATGGCGCCAATCAGGCGCGAATTATCCTCGCCCACCCGGCCCTTGGAAAGATTTACTATAATTATCTTTTTTTCGTCCATGGCTCGACGTATGTCAAAAGCGGACTTAGCTTGCCCCACGATGTTGCGGATTAAGGGGTTGGAAACAAACTGACCAATTTTATTTTGAATCGCCGGAGTGGCTTCGGCGGCATATTTGTCGGTATATTTTGCGAATTCCTGCGTCCAAAAAGCCTTCACCACCGGATCGGTAATATGTTCAACAACTTTTTTTCTAAAATCTTTATTGATGAGTATTTGGTTTATTCCCAAAATAGTCGCTTCAGGATACTCCAAAAGCGCCAGAATAGCGTTGGTTAAAATATATTCCATCCTGGCAGACCAGACATCCGTCCAAATCTTTTTAAAAACGCCCATGAGGCCGTCTGCCACCAAATGCCGGCGTTCTTGATCAACATTTTCCATAACATTAAAAGCTATGGGGGAAGCAATGTCCGAAGGGTTAAAATAAATCACGTCGTTGATTCTTTCCTTGGGCACAAAATCCAAAAGCCGCTCGGCGGTGTCTCCGTGCGGGTCAATAAAGGCCATCCCCTCGCCGTTTTGAATATCCTGTACGGCCATATTTTCCAAAAGCGTAGTTTTGCCCATGCCGGTTTTGCCGATGATATACATATGCTTGCGGCGGTCAATTTTTTTTATACCAAAACGCTTCAGCTGATTTCTGAAATTCGTCTCCCCAAAATATGTTGTCTTTTGCTCGTCGTTCACTGATTAAATTATAACATCTTAAACCGGCAAGTTGGTGGGAGGGGTGCCGCGTTTGGCGTCTATTCTGGGAACGGCGGCGGCTGACACAACCATGCCAGGGAAGTGGTAGATTGTGGCCAACTCCGAACTTGATAAAACCATCGGTTTGCTCCGGCCGTTGTACGGCGGATGAAACACGGAGCGCAGGCGGTAAGCTTTGTACAATCTAATTTTTCTAAGCGTGTTGCGCGTTTCCTCAAACCAATAATTGACGCTGGTTACAACTTTGCCATTTCCCTTAAAGCCGTTTAACGATTGGGAACTGAATTGTTTAAAAATACCGTTAATAGCGGGGACGGCCAAGAAGTTATATACATCTCTCCGCGCCAGATAAATCCAGCGGATGCAGGTTTCCAATCCGATTTTAGAAATATTTGTTTCTATGGCCTCCATAGTGGAGCGCTCGCCAGGCGAGAGGTTTATAATCCTGAATTGGTCCTCCTTTTTTTTGGAGGGCTCCGCCGCCGCACCAAAGACAGCTAAGATAGCGCCGTGAATTATATCCACTATTTGCGTTATAAAGTTGGGGGTGGTCTTTACCACTTTACCGGCTATTTTAGCCACTAGCGCTTCGCCCTCTTTTTTCCATCGATCGCTCATGGCGGGGCGGGTCAATATCTGAATCCAGATTTTTTCGCCCGGACGCAAATTCCCCAAAAATTCAAACAGCGATGAAAGCGGGTCAATTTTTCTTTCCTCTTCTTTGGTACCGATGTCTTCCAAAGCAAAATCTTCGTAGGTGCGGATGGGATACGCGTCTGGCATAGTGTGCACATATTCGCTGCCCCAGATGCTCCACTCCTGATTCGGCAGAGCGGAAGGCATGTCTTTAGTGTAATCCTCCACCACTTTAATTTCACAGGAAGGATACTGGGCGTAAATTTGAGATTCTATCATTTTCTTAAAAAAATCATGAGTCCAAATATAAAAATGAATTTCGCCGCCATCCCCCACAATCTCCAAAGAAAACCAGGCGGTTACCCAGCCATGCCAATAACGTTCAACTAAATTTCCACTTCGTCCCGTGCCGTGAATACCGGCGAAAATGCTTTCCATGGCCTGGGGACTTTTAGCGACATCTCTTGGGATTTTAATTTCAAGAACAATATAATTTCTTTTGAAAATAGAAAAAGCGCGGACATACCTGACCCAAGTTTCCCAAAACAATAAAACGAGTATAAATGGCGCCCAAAAAAACCAGGTGTGTCCCAACCAATAAAACGCCTCCTTTACAATCGAATCATTTAAGAGAATATTTACCATCAGCGAGTTTTTTGAAATATTTTTTGTTCTCCAGATTGATGAATACAGTATTAGGTTTTACGAAGCGTTGTTTCAAAACAGCGGCTATGACTTTTTCTTTAGCCATGGGCCCACTTTTTTCTAAAACATCTGAAATCACATCCTTAACCACTCCGGCGGTATAACCCCAGTTTTTAAGCGCGTAGAGGCCTCGTCCTACCAAAACAAAGCGATTGTCTTTTATGAGTTCGTTATGCACTGTCTGCGTGTGCACGGGCTTGCCGATAAGTTTGCCGATGCCGGAAGCCACCGCGGAAAAATGCAAGGGCTTTCCGTAGCGGGACAAAACCATGTGCGAAAGGTCTCTCACTCCGCGCGGTTTAATTTCCGGAAATTCAATCAAACCCCATTGGTCAAAATAATTTTTAGCAATCATTTTTGAAAGCATCAGCCAGTTGGCAAGCACCGCTTGATTGGCGAAAGACAGCGCTCCAGCGTTTTTCGCGAAAGAAGAAATAATTTCAAAAAGCTGGGGCTCCGCTACCGGCTTGCCTATTTCTCTAAGTTTATCCACCGCGCCTTGCAGTGTACGTTTAGCGGCATCATGGGCTTCCTCGCCGTAAGTCCAGCGCTCGTGCAGATCATCCGACTCGTGGAATCTTTCAAAGGACTGGTGCAAAGAAAGCAAAAAGTAAATATGATTTTCGTGTTTGGGATGGGGCGCCAAAGTTTTTAAAATTTTATCTTCTTTTATCACTCGGCCTTCTTTTTCAAAATAATTTTCCAAAGAAGCAAAAATTTCTTTAAGCTCGCCTAGCTGGGGAGATTTTTTAATGCGGTTAAAGCCGTCCGCTTCTATTTGGCGCACCCGTTCGCGGGTAATGCCGTACTTCTGCCCGATGGCTTCTAAAGTCATCCGATTGGGATTTTTGCCCAATCCAAAACGTTGTTCCAAAATATCTTTGGTCCTTTTAGGCAATACCGTAAACAGTTTTTTAGTCGCCTCCTCCGGATGAATCGGCAAATCGTATTTCATATATATAACAATATACTAGCAAATATGCTAAAACCATGTCAACCCCATCGTTAGTGAACAACATGGTCAGGTCCCTAAAATGCCTTCCTTAAAGCGGTCTTCGGTGCCGATGAAAATGCCTTTTTTGCGGAGCGAAAAACTTTCCAAAATCCCCAGCGCCAAAAAAAAGCTGACTAGGCTTGACCCGCCGTAAGAAAGAAACGGCATTCCCAAACCGGTTATTGGTAAAACACCAGAATTCATGCCGATATGAATCGCCGACTGGAAAAGCAGTAAAATCGCAAGACCCGCCGCGTAAAGCTTTTCAAAATTTGATTCTCCATAGATGCCCGTGCGCAAAATCCGCCAGATGATGATGCCAAAAAAAAGCAATAAAAATAAAACGCCGACAAACCCCCATTCCTCCGCGAAAGCCGCGAAAATAAAATCGGTTTCGTGCTCCGGCAAAAATTCCAGCCGAGATTGGGTGCCAAGGCCGATGCCCTTTCCAAAAATTTCTCCCGAGCCTATGGCGATAACCGACTGCTGGGCGTGATAACCCGACCCACGGATGTCATTTTGGGGATTTATAAAAGCGGTCATCCTTGTTTTTTGGTATGGCAGTAAAAAAAAGTTCCAAGCAATTGTTGTTATCAACAAACCAGTAAAAAATAAAAAAATGAGATGGCGCAATTTTATTCCTCCGACTAAAGCCATGCCCAGCCAAATTGCCCCCAAAACAATAGCCGATCCAAGATCCGGCTGCAGCATCACCAGCGCCATTGGCACAGCCGCATAAACGAACGAAATAAAAAGATGTACGAATCTGGCAATCTCCACATGTCTTTTGGAAAAATATTTTGCCAAAACCAAAACCAAAACCGGCTTCAACAACTCTACCGGCTCAATAGTCAGCCCGCCAATCTTGAGCCAGCTTGAGGCGCCCTTCACGGCCTGCCCGGTCAAAATCAATAAAAAAAGAGTTAAAACTAAACCCAAATAAAGCATCAAAAGGAATATGCTGTTTGTTTTAAGAAAACTCCAATCAATAAAAATCGCGCTTATAAAAAATGCCAGAAGCCCGGCCAAGGCCCAAATAATTTGCCTAGTAAAAAAATAATCCCCTCCTTGGCCAAATGATTTCATTGTGACAAGTCCTAAAAGCACAAGCATTAGCGCCGCCAGAAGCGGAGCCCAATCTAGGTTTTTCCACATGCGGCCGGGGTTCATGGCGCTTGTCTTAACAAAATATCAGCGCGCGCTACTCCGCTTATGGCCCGCGGCCAGGTAAATACAACATTTTTCTCTTCGCCGATATCTAAGCGATCCAGCAAAGTCTTTGATACCCCTAAAACCTCACCCTCTTGGCCAAGAAGTACCGCTCCTATTTCAATATTTTTATAAATTTGATTCTCTTGATTTTTAATTCTTACCTCTAGACGCGGCGAAGACGAATCTTGGAGCAAAATATCTCTTTTTAAAATATCAATTTTTAATGGTCGCGCTTCTCCAGCTTCCCAACTCACCGAGCGCATTTCCAGCAAAGCTCTTTTGGGCGTACGGTTTTCCGCCAGAATATTAGGCTCAAAAATTAAAAATTTTTCTCCCGGCCAAATAAAAGTGCTGTTTTCGCGGACAGCGATAAGCACGCTGTTTTCATCATAAAGTTTGAAAGTATAAACAAATTTACCCGTTTTCAAAAATTGGTTGCTATTTTCCAAAAGCGCCGCCGCGTCATACACTCCTTGGCGCGTCGGGAAAAAACGCGTCCATAAAACCGTGAGGTCGCGAATTTTCTCCGAGCACGGCGCGCAGCGCGCGACCGCGCCTCCGCAATCAATTCCTTCTTCGTCCTGATTTTTGCGATTGTCAAAACAAGTCGGCTCCGACCGGAAATAATAAATCAGCCCGCCGATGATTAAAAAAATCACAGCGGCGAAAACCGCGAAAACTCCTAATTGCCTCCTCACTCCCCACGAAAAAATAGGCATAAATTAAGTATACAAAATTTTTTGAAAAAAAATTAGCCCCCACGCTGGAGGGCTTTCGCAACTGACAGAACAAAAAATGAGCGGGGTCCGCGGGCACGAAGGCAATGGTGCCCCATGACTGGCATTCGTCATGTTTGCGCGAACCCCTGTTACTTGAAATAAATGGCGTGAGTTACAGCCGTTTCCGCGCGGAGGGCGGGGAAAACTTGAGCCGTCGCCATTTATTTCAAGCACTTTCTTTAACTTATCAGATTAATTAAATCCCTTCAACCCGCCACTAGAAATTTTAGACACTAAGTATGGGCGGCTGCCTACTTTCCCCCCGAGGGAGTATCATCGGCAGTACAGCGTTTTACTTCTCTGTTCGGAATGGCCCGCTTCGCCGAAGCGAGGCGAGGAAGAGGTAGTGCCACTGCCTCAAGCCACCCAAACTTAATGTCCAAACTCAATTTTTTAGGAGCAACAAATAAAGTTTTTACGGTTGACCTAAGTTTAGTAAAAACTTTATTTACTGCTCCAATTCGTAAGCGCATTTTCTAACAAGACGGCTCGATCTATTAGTACTCCTCGGCTGAATGCCTTGCGGCACTTACACCTGGAGCCTATCAACCTCGTAGTCTTCGAGGGATCTGATAACGATTCCTAATCTTGGGGCATGCTTCGCGCTTAGATGCTTTCAGCGCTTATCACTCAACGACATAGCTGCCCTGCGGTGCTCCTGGCGGAACAGCAGGTAGACCAGAGGTCGCCTCCTTCCGGTCCTCTCGTACTAGGAAGAACCCCCCTCAAGAATCAACGAGTGCAGTAGATAGGAGACCAACCTGTCTCACGACGGTCTGAACCCAGCTCACGTACCTTTTTAATTGGCGAACAGCCAAACCCTTGGGAGCTTCTCCACCCCCAGGATAAGATGAGCCGACATCGAGGTGCCGAACTCCGCCGTCGATATGGACTCTTGGGCGGAACTAGCCTGTTATCCCCGGAGTAGCTTTTATCCGTTAATCTTCCGCGGCATCGAGTGCCCACGGTCGGTTCACTATGTTCTACTTTCGTATCTGGTCGTCATGTCCGACTTCCAGTTAAGCCGGCTTGTGCCATTGCACTATCGCTCCGATGTCCATCCGGAGCTAGCCGACCTTAATAAACGCCTCCGTTACTTTTTAGGAGGCTTGCGCCCCACACAAACTGCCCAGCAGCTACTGTCCCCACCCGGTTTTGCCGGACAGGTTAGATTTTACATTTTTAAAAATGGGTGTTTCATTGGCGGCTCCA